>Ga0209542_10005031_pt1 | contig 26762 bp, 13 predicted proteins | sample RifCSPhighO2_01_FD_184028 | JGI IMG/M metagenome (GOLD analysis project Ga0209542, IMG submission 184028) | Soil microbial communities from Rifle, Colorado - Rifle CSP2_plank highO2_0.1 (SPAdes) (version 2) | ecosystem: Environmental > Terrestrial > Deep subsurface > Rock core/Sediment ...
TGTGGGCGTGCATGGATTCGAACCATGGACCTCGTCATTATCAGTGACGCGCTCTAACCAACTGAGCTACACGCCCCGGCTTTTATTTGGTTTCTTTCAACAATTTTTTAATCCAGAGCCAGATTAAAACCAATATTCCAATCCCAAGCAAGGCCTGAAACAAAACCCAAAAAATCATCATAAAACCGCCGAAAAACAGCCACGAACCGCCGCAGTTTTGAAAAAAATTCCCCATCATGCCGCCAAAATTATTCATCATATTTTTGTTTAATTTTAACTTTTTTGATTCCTTAAAGTTGCCACTATATTTCCGCCTATAGGTTTGCGGATAACCGGTCTCAAATCAAAGCTCCGAGACCAATGCTTCCATCAAGTTTCGAATTCGAAAACTCAATGCATCGACGCCTTTCTCATCTTAAAGATAAAAAAGATTTTAACTCCCTAAAAAGGAGATGATCCATCACCAGCTTCCGCTAGCGATGCCTTGTTACGACTTCACCCTTGTTACCGAGCTTACCGTGGTCCGACATAAAGTCAGAATTAAGGCATTCCCGGCTCCCTTGGTATGACGGGCGGTGAGTACAAGACTCGAGAACGTATTCACCGCGGCATGCTGATCCGCGATTACTAGCGATTCCATCTTCATGAGGGCAAGTTGCAGCCCTCAATCTGAACTGGGGGAAATTTTGATGGGATTAGCTCCGCCTTACGGCTTGGCAACCCTTTGTATTTCCCATTGTAGCACGTGTGTAGCCCTGGCCATCAAAGGACCATGCTGATTTGACGTTGTCCCCTCCTTCCTCCCCGTCTCTCGGGGCAGTATCGCCAGACACTTGTAACTGGCAACAGGGGTTGCGCTCGTTTCCCGACTTAACGGAACACCTCAAGGCACGAGCTGACGACAACCATGCAGTACCTGCTCTAACCGTCTTGTGAACACACCTTGCTTTCGCGAGGTTATTGTTAGAGTGTCAAGGCCAGGTAAGGTTTTTCGGTTATTGTCGAATTGAACCACATGCTCCACCGCTTGTGCGAGTCCCCGTCTATTCCTTTGAGTTTTAAGCTTGCGCTCGTACTTCCCAGGCGGAGTGCTTAACGCGTTAGCTAAGCCACGTGAAGGGTCGATACTTCAAACAGCGAGCACTCATCGTTTAGGGCGTGGACTACTGGGGTATCTAATCCCATTCGCTACCCACGCTTTCGTTCTTTCAGGGTCAGGAAAATTCCAGCAAGATGCCTTCGCCTTTGGTATTCCGGCTGATATCAACGGATTTCACCCCTACACCAGCCGTTCTACTTGCCTCTAATTTCCTCAAGTCATGCCGTTTCCGACGCGCTTTCGCAATTGAGTTGCGAGCTTTGACATCGGACTAACATGACCCCCTTTGAACTCTTTACGCCCAATAAATCCGGATAACGCTTGGCGCCTTCGTATTACCGCTGCTGCTGGCACGAAGTTAGCAGCGCCTTATTCTACAGATACGCTCAACCTTGCGGCTTGTTCTCTGTCAAAAGAAGTTTACGACCCGAGGGCCTTCTTCCTTCACGCGGTGTCGCTTCGTCAGGCTTTCGCCCATTGCGAAATATTCTCGACTGCTGCCTCCCGTAGGAGTTAGGGCCGTGTCTCAGTCCCTTACGTTGGGGAACACGCTCTCGCGCCCCCTAGCCGTCATCGCCTTGGTAGGCCATTACCCTACCAACTAGCTGATAGCCCGCAGGCCTCTCCCAAAGCGTCTTGCGACTTTAATGAAGATTTTAACCTTCATGCCATCGGGTATTAGTCCTCCTTTCGGAGGGTTATTCCCGTCTTTGGGGTAAGTTCCTACGTGTTACTAACTCGTTCGCCGCTATTCGATTTCGTCTTGCGACGAAATCGAACCGCTCGACTTGCATGCCTTATCCACACCGCCAGCGTTCATCCTGAACCAGGATCAAATTCTCAAATAAAACAGGTTTAAACAAAACCTGTTTTTTATATAGATAGTGACAACTTTAAAAAATCAATTTAATTTGGTGGACTTCAGTTTTTAAACAACAAACCACTTATAAATATATATACCTATAAAACTATTCTGTCAATTATCCCAAATTATCCTGAATTATCTTAAAAGTTATCCACATTTTTTCAATTTACGCCTAAAAACTATCGATTCCTGGAATCAATAGTGCGATAGCCGGTGCCGACGGGGATGAGGCGGCCGAGAATGACATTTTCTTTGAGGCCGCGAAGTTTGTCTGATTTGCCTTCGGTGGCGGCATTTACCAGCACCTTGGCCGTTTCCTGAAATGACGCCGCCGACAGCCACGATTCGGTGGTCAGCGCGACTTTGGTAATGCCCATTAAAAGTTGAGTGGCAGTTGCCGGTTTATCACCCGCTTTTTTAGCGCGGGAATTTTCTTCGGCGAAAGTCACTTTTTCTAAAATATCTCCCGGAGTGAAATTGGTGTCGCCCGGGTCTTTAACGCGAACTCTGCCGAACATCTGACGAATGATAATTTCTATGTGCTTGGCATTGATATTGGAACCGTTTATGGCATAGACCTTCTGGACTCCGTTCAAAATATAATTGGCGGCCGCTTCCATGCCGGAAACGGCGAATAATTCCTTCAACTCCAAACTGCCCTCCGACAATTGTTGTCCTTTGGTAATCAAATCGCCCTTTGCCACCCAAAAACTATTACCGCCGGAAACACTATATTCAATAACCTCATCGGGCTTCTCCGGCTTGTCCGGAGCGATTCTGATTATTTTCTGTTTTCCTTTGTCAATTAGATCGATAACCTTACCGTCAATTTCCGAGATCGCCGCTTTATTTTTGGGAACGCGCGCTTCAAAAATTTCCTGCACCCGCGGCAAGCCCTCGGTGATATCGGCCGCCGAGGCGACGCCTCCGGTATGGAAGGTTCTCATAGTTAACTGCGTTCCGGGCTCGCCGATGGCCTGCGCGGCAACAATGCCAACCGCCGAACCAATATTTACCGGCTTTCTAAGCCCTAAATCATAACCGTAGCATTTTTGGCAAATTCCGAATTTGGTCTTGCAGGTAATGGGCGAATACACCGACACTTCCGCAGCGCCATTTTCGTCAATCAATAATCCCGCCTTTCTCCCGATAATATCGCCCGCTTTAACAATTGTTTTATTTTCGCCATCCTTAACATCTTTTGCGGCAATACGGCCAAAAACCCTCGACCCCAAATTGACGCCGAATTCATCGCCATCGCTTCTCCTCATTACAAATCCAATGTCATCGTCCCGCTTCGCGGGATCTCGCGTAGCGAGACAATCCTTTTCGGTCACAATGACATCTTGGCTGACATCAACCAAGCGCCGCGTCAAATAGCCGGCGGAAGCGGTTCTCAAAGCGGTGTCGGCGGTGCCTTTTCTGGCGCCGTGAGTGGAGATGAAATATTCCAAAACATTAAACCCCTCTTTGAAAGAAGAAATAATCGGCAAGTCGATAATGTCTCCCGCCGGATTTTGCACCAATCCTTTCAAGCCAACCATCTGGGCAATCTGTTTAAGGGAACCGCGCGCCTTGGAATCGACAATAGTGAACACCGGACCGTCGGGATCGAGCGACGCCAAAACTTCTTTTTCAATTTTGTCGATGGCGTCTTTCCAAATTTCCACCACCCTGTCTTTCTTTTCCGAAGCCGTTAAGAGCCCCTTGTTGTAATACTCGTCTATCTCCGCCACCTGTTTTTGCGCGTCCGCTATGAGTTGTTTTTTCTGAACGGGGACTTTCAAGTCGTCCATACCCCAAGAAAGCCCGGATACCGTCGCGTATTCAAATCCTATTTTTTTGATTTGATCCAAAATCTTGGCCGTTTCGTCCACGCCGTATTTGGCAAAAATTCTGCCCATCATGTTTCTGATGTCTCCAGATCTCAATTCTTTATTTATAAATTCAAAGTCATCAGGCAGCGCTTGATTCAAAATAACCCGCCCGACCGAGGTCTCTATTAATTCTTTACCGTCAATTCTTACTTTTATTTTTGCCCGCAAGTCGATTTCACCGAACTGATAAGTTAAAACGGCTTCTTTTTCATTAGCGAATGATTTCCCCTCCCCTTTCAATCCATCTTTAACAATGGAAAGATAATAAACCCCTAAAACGATGTCCTGAGTCGGAATGGCAATTGACTCGCCGGTGGCCGGTTTTAATAAATTCTTGGACGAAAGCATAATTTCCCGCGCCTCTTTCTGCGCTTCTTCTGACAAAGGCAAGTGCACCGCCATCTGGTCTCCGTCGAAATCGGCGTTGAAAGCGGAACAGACCATCGGATGAATTCTGATGGCGCGACCCTCCACAAGAATCGGCTTGAACGCCTGAATACCCAAACGGTGCAGTGTCGGCGCGCGGTTCAATAAAACATATTTATTCTGGATCACCTCTTCCAGAATCGCCCAGACCTCGTCAATGCCGTCTTCAATAAGATGGTTGGCGCCCTTGATATTATGCGCCAGTTCCCGTTCGATGATTTTATTGATGACAAACGGCCGAAATAATTCCAGAGCCATTTGTTTCGGCAAGCCGCATTCGTCCAATTTTAATTCCGGACCGACCACGATCACCGAGCGGCCGGAGTAATCGACTCTCTTTCCCAAAAGATTTTGCCTGAAACGGCCCTGTTTGCCTTTCAACATGTCGGCAAGAGACCGTAGCGGCCTTTTCTGCGCCACCAAACTCGCGGCCTGGTTCTGGGCGCGCCGCGCGGCGTTATCGATCAGCGCGTCCACCGCCTCTTGAAGCATCCTTTTCTCGTTTCTGACGATCACTTCCGGCGCGCTGAATTCCAGCAATTTTTTCAAACGATTATTGCGGTTGATTACGCGGCGATATAAATCATTCAAGTCGGAGGTGGCAAAGCGGCCGCCGTCCAACGGCACCATCGGCCTCAAATCGGGCGGCAAAACGGGAAGAACCGACATAAACATCCATTCCGGCCGCGTTCCCGATTTGAGAAAATTTTGAACCAGCTTCAGCCGTTTCAAGACCTTTTTCTGTGTTGACGCCGGAGCGGTCTTTTCTTCCTCCGCGACTTCTTCCGCCAATTTTTTCAAATCGATTTCTTCCAGCAGTTTTTTAACCGTTTCGCTGCCGATTCCGGCTTCGAATACATTTCCAAATTTCAGCGACAATTCATGAAATTCCATTTCGCTCAATATCTGATATTTTTTGAGGCCTTTCAATTCGTCCCGCGCCCTGTCCCTTGATTTCGACAATCCGTCGATATCGGTCTGCGTCTTCGCCTTTTGTTTGTACTCTCTGTTAATTTCTCCCAGCGCGCTCTCCCTCGCCTTTTCATCAACGGACACGACGATATAAGAGGCGTAATAAATAACTCTTTCCAAAGCGCCCGCCGGCACATTGATGGTCAAAGCGATTTTGGAAGGAACGCTTCTCAAAAACCAGATATGCGCCACCGGCACCGCCAATTTAATATGCCCCATTCTTTCGCGGCGAACAATGGCGCGCGTCACTTCGACGCCGCACTTGTCGCAAGTAACCCCCTTATAGCGGATCCGGCGGTATTTGCCGCAATAACATTCCCAATCTTTGGTCGGACCGAAAATCCGCTCGTCGAACAAACCATCTTTTTCCGGCTTTTGCGTCCGGTAATTGATGGTCTCGGGCTTGGTCACCTCGCCGTAAGAATTTTTGATGATGTCTTCCGGCGAAGCGATTCTTAATTTTATGGCGTCAAATGTGTTCATATATTTTAACCCCTCCTAACCTCCCCTTATCAGGGGAGGAATCCAGCCCCCTCCCTGATAAGGGAGGGGCTGGGGTGGGTTTTATTATGTCCTTATCCTCACTTTTTTAATTTCCCCTTTCCCGCTTTCTCTTTCCAACGGCGCGGCAACCGGCAACGCCGAAGATTCGACCAATTCCACGCTCAACCCCAATGATTTCAATTCGTTGACCAAAACATTGAACGCCGCCGGCAAACTTGGTTTCTTGATTTCCTCGCCGCGGATAATGGCGTCAAAAGCCGCCGCCCGGCCGGTAACATCGTCGGATTTTATGGTAATCATTTCCTGAAGCGTATGGCTGGCGCCGTAACCCTCCAGCGCCCATACTTCCATTTCCCCAAACCTCTGGCCGCCGCCCTGAGCTTTGCCGCCCAATGGCTGTTGAGTAATCAGCGAATAGGGACCCACCGAACGCATATGGATTTTGTCTTCCACCAAATGATTCAGTTTCATCATGTAAATCATGCCTACGGTAACTTTGTCGTTAAATTTTTCTCCGTTCCGACCATCGTAAAGATCAACTTTACCGCTCTCCGGCAGGCCGGCTTTTTTGAGTTCTTCTTTAATATCCTCTTCCGTCGCGCCGTCGAGCGTCGGAGTGATGGCGCGGTAGCCAAGCTTGCTGGCGGCCCAACCCAAATGGGTTTCCAAAATCTGCCCGATATTCATTCTGGAAGCGACTCCCAGAGGATTCAGAATTATATCCACCGGCGTGCCGTCGGCCAAATATGGCATATCTTCTTCGGGAAGAATTTTGGAAATAACTCCCTTGTTGCCGTGACGACCCGCCAGTTTGTCGCCCGCTTGAATTTTTCTCAACTGCGCCACATCGACTTGAACTTTTTTCAGCACTCCCGGCTCCAGTTTGTCGCCCTTGTCGCGGGAAAAAATTTTAATGCCCACCACGCGACCTCTTTTTCCGTGAGGCAATAAAAGGGAAGTGTCTTTGACATCGCGAGCCTTCTCGCCGAATATGGCTTGCAAAAGCCGCTCCTCGGAAGTCAGATCGGCTTCGCCCTTGGGCGAGATTTTGCCCACTAAAATGTCTCCGCTGGAAACCTCGGCGCCAATTCTGACAATACCCTCTTCGTCAAGATTTTTTAGTTTTTCTTCGGAAATATTGGGGATGTCCGGCGTGGTGATTTCCGGTCCCAGTTTGGTGTCGCGGATGTCAATCGAATAGTCCTCGATATGAATGGAAGTGAAGCGATCGTCTTTCACCAGCCGTTCGGAAATGATGATGGCGTCTTCAAAATTGGCGCCGCCCCAAGAAAGAAAAGCCACCAAAAAATTCTGGCCCAGCGCCAGATTGCCGTTTTGAGTGGCGGCGCCGTCGGCCAAAATCTGGCCCTTTTTAACTTTTTCGCCTTTCACCACCAGCGGCTGCTGGCTCATCGATGTAAATTGGTTTGAGCGCAAAAAATTATTCAGGCGATAGGCTCTACTTGTCCCATTGGTCTTATTGGTCTTATTTTCCTGAACAACAATTTTTTCCGCGTCCACGGCGGTAACCGCGCCGGCTTCGAAAGCGATAATGACTTGGCCGGAATCCACCGCCGTTTTTTCTTCCATGCCCGTCCCCACCAAAGGCGCCTGCGGTTTGATGCAGGAAACCGCTTGTCTCTGCATATTAGAGCCCATCATCGCGCGATTGGCGTCATCGTGTTCCAAAAAAGGAACCAAGCTTGCCGCCACGGAAAAAATTTGCTGGGGAGCGACATCCATATATTGTACTTCGTCGCGGCCGACTATTCGCGGTTCGCCGGAAACCCTCGTCTCAACCATATTTTCCACAATTTTATCGTCTTTATCGTATCTGGTGCCGCCGTGGGCGATAATATATTTTTCTTCGTCAAAAGCGTTCAGCCATTCGATTTCGCCGGTAATCCTGGCGTTTTTTACTTTCACATACGGCGTTTCAATAAACCCCAACTCGTTAATCCGCGCGTGCGAGGCCAAACGCATCACCAAACCGATATTGGGCCCTTCCGGCGTTTCGATCGGGCAAATGCGCCCGTAGTGGGAGGAGTGAACATCGCGGACTTCAAAACCGGCTCTCTCGCGGGTTAATCCTCCCGGCCCCATGGCCGAAATCAGCCGTTTATGTTCCAGTTCCGCCAGCGGATTGACCTGATCCATAAATTGCGCCAATTGGGAAAAAGTGAAAAATTCTTTGACCGCCGCCATCAGGGGCCGGGCGTTGATAAGCTGCGCCGGCGTCAGCATATTGACATCGTAGGTGCTCATGCGGTCGCGAATGATCCTGTCCATTCTTGCCATTCCGATGCGCAATTTCGCCTGCAAAAGTTCTCCGAGAGAGCGCACCCGGCGGTTGCCCAAATGATCAATATCGTCCGGCATGGCGTCTTCGGTATTGTTCAAGCGGATGATTTCGGCGACAATATCCCGTAAATCGTCAAAAGTTAAAAGGGACGAGGACTTGCTCAACGCGCCGGCGATATCGGCATTGGGACGGTTAAGCCGCTGATTCATTTTGAATCGGCCGACTTTTGCCAGATCATAGCGATCGTTCCTGAAAAAAATGCCTTCCACCAATTGCTTGGCGTTTTCCGCGGTCGCCGGATCGCCCGGTCTCAAGTGTTTATAAATTTCGACAAACCCTTCCGCCGCGTTTTTAGTCGGGTCTTTTTTTATGGTGGCCTCAAGACCACCCATTGGCCCTATAGGACCAATAGGGCCTATAGATTTTTTGAACAAGTTCAAAAAATCTTCATTGGAATCCCCCTTGCCATAATGCGCCGCAAAAATGCGAAGAAGCGCCGTTATCGGCGTTTTGCGCTTCCGATCGATTTTGACGCCAATGACGCCGTCGGCGTCGGTGTCGAATTCGAGCCACGCGCCGCGATTCGGTATCACTTTAGCGCCGAATAATTTCCGCCCTCTATATAATGAAGCCGTAAAAAAAACGCCGGGAGAGCGCATCAATTGGCTGACCACGACTCTCTCGACGCCGTTAACGATAAAAGTTCCCCGATCGGTCATCAAGGGAAAGTCGCCTAAATATATTTCTTGTTCTTTCGATTTTTTGGTTTTTTTATTGACCAACTCCAACCGAACTCGCAGAGGCGCTTCAAAAGAAAGCCCGTTTTGTTTCGCTTGGATTTCATCAAATTTCGGCTCGTCGAAATAGTAGTCGTGAAAATACAGGTCCAGTTCTTTGCCGGTGTAGTCGCTGATGGGCGACGCCTCGTCGAATAATTCCTTTAGTCCTCGCTCCATAAATCGCTTGTAGGAATCGAGCTGCATGGCGACGAGATTGGGCATTTCAACCCATTTTACCTTTTGTTTTGCAAAACTTTTTGTTTGTTGAAACATATTTTCACTTCCTGGCATAAACACAAAAAACCCCTTGGTTTAGGTTTTGCCGATTATCCAAAAATTTTTACGAAAATATACTCAAAATAAAAACTGACTTTTTATGAAAACGAAAGCCCTTGCATAATAACTCTGATTGTTCTTTCCGTCAATAGACCGACATTGTAGAATTCTATTGGTCCCATTTGTCCTATGCGGCCTATAGGACATATCTTATGCTTCCCGATAAATTTGTCAATGACATTTAGAAACTCATCGGCTTTGGCGACAACAAAACTTTCTTCCAAGTTTTTATTTTTAAAAATTACCTCTAACTGTCCGCTTTTCTGAGTGGTTATAATTTTCATGTCTTAAATGTCTTAAAAGTTATCCACACCCCAAAAATTTACGCCTAAAACTATTGATTCTTAGAATCAATAGTTTATTTTTGTAATTTTTGCACCGGGGCTTTCGCTCCTTCCTGGACCGGCGCTTCTGTCCGGTTTTGCGGCGCCGGCGCCGGCGGCGTTATGCCAAAGAGCGCCGGCTTTTTGGTTTTCAAATTCGTAATAATCCGCGCGATTTCTTTATTGTCCGGATTCAACTCGGCAATTTTTCGGAACTCCTCAATTGCCTTGTTCCGATCCTCCGTAGCCTTGGCAGAGGAGGACTGGTTCATTTGAGCATCCCTATCATATATCAACCCCAGAAAATATCTCGCGTTGGAATAATTGGGCGACAATTCAATGATTCTTTCCATCACCGGCCTGGCCCGATCAAACTGACTGTTTTTGTAATAAAGAAAACCCAATTGGAACAGAGCGCCGACATCGTTGACATTGAGCGATACCAATTCTTCGGCGCGCCGGACGGCGTCGGCCAGTTTGCCCTGCTGGTCGTAAACCTGAACCAGCAAAAACCTTGCTGGAGCGTAATCGTTTTTAAGCGAGATGGATTTTTCCAGATCGGAAGCGGCGCCGCCCCAATTCTTTTGCGCGATTTTCACCCTCGCCAGCGCCAGATAGTTCGACGGATTCTGCGGGTCCAGCGCCACGGCGCCGCCGTAAGAAGATAGCGCGAAATTGGCGGCGTCGGCGACAAACGGAACCAAATTTTCATAGATATTCCCCATCAAAACGCTATTGAAAGTATTCTGCGGGTTGATTCTTAACGCCTCCTGCGCCGCCGCGACGGCTCTGGTGGTGATATCCTGAAATTGCGCTTTGGCTTCTTCCTGCGGGATATCTTTATTGGCCAGCAAGTCGTTTAATTTGATGAATACGCTCTGCGACAATCCCTGGAAATATTTTTCATCGTATCGCCAGAATTTTATGGCCGAAGCGTAATCCTGTTTGGCAAAATATATTTCGGCGATATAGCGGTTGGATTCGAAATAAAGCCCGATAATCGAGACCACCATCAATCCGACCAGCAAAAGCGAAAACAAAAATGTTTTCGGCGGCGAAGTAAAAATCCGAAGTTCTTTCAGCACTGATTTATAAGTCCTATTCGTCCTATCGGTCTCATTCGACCTATCTTCTTTCATAAAGAACAAAGAAGCCGCCAAAAACAAACCGATGCCCCAGAAAGCGAAAACCATGATCGTGAAATTAACGCCATAGAGAAACCACATTATAAACAGATAGCAAACGCCGACAAACAGCGCCTGCGAAGCGACATTCATAATGCCCGTTGAAGCGTTTCTGATGGAAGTGCCGGCGATGCCCGTCCAGACAAAAGCGGCTATGAGCAGCAAAAGCGCCAAAATCCCCAAAACACCCGCGGTGCCGACCCAGGAAAACATCGCTGAAGCGCCGCCGTTGAAAACCGTCGCCCAGAAAATCGTCTGATTGATTCCATTCGGTTTGTAAAGATTGAAAATATAGCCGAAAGTTCCGGGGCCAGAGCCCAACAAATAATGACCGGCGGATAGATTCTGGACCCCGATATCCAGAGTGGCGCTGAAAGTCGGCGACACCTCAATCGGCGTCTGCACGAATTTTGAAAGCGGCGACGGAATGAAAACGAAAAGCAGAGCGATCAGCAGAATGATCGAGGGCAACCACGCTTTCCGAAAATATTCCAATTGAAGTCCTTGATATTCGGTCTCCGAAAATTCGATTCCAGGAATCGAGGAATTCGCCGGAGGCGAAGGGAGTATTCCTGGAATCGATTTATTCGATCCTTTGATTCCTTGCGACAGAAAACTAATCATGAAGATCATCGCCAGAATCAGGCCGGCCCAGATGGCCCAAAAATCAATAATGGCTAAATTCAAAATAAAAATAACGACCGAAAGCCCCAGAAATTTTTTCAGCGCTCCCGACATATTGGCGCGCGCCGACAAATCGGCGGACATCAATCCCGAAACGATCACCAGCCCGAAAGCCAGCAGAACGCCGACATCGTTGATGGAGCCGACGGGGTTGAATCCGGAATTTTTGGCGAATTCAAAAGGCAGAATGAAAATCTTGGTCAGTTGCAGCAATTCAAAAAGCCCCAACAGCGAAAGCGAAGCGATAAAAACTAAGAGCGAAGCGACAATGTCGCGACGATCAAAAGTCGTCGCGATGGAAAGCGCCAGAATAACGAACGCCAGCATCGAGAAAAAACTGTCGGGCGAGGCCCAGGCGCCGACCAAACTGGTTAACTGATTGAGCGAGAAAAACGCCGACGCGCCCCAGACCAGAATCAGCAAAAGCAGGGCGAGCGCCAGAAAATGGCCGGGGTAGCGAACGCGGCCTTCTATCAGCACGCGCCCCAAAAGAGCGAAAAAGGCGATAATGATAAGGGAAAAAACCAGAATTTCCTTGTTGGCGGCCACCGGCAGATTGGTGAAAGGCAGAAAGAAAATCGGCGCCAACGCGGCGAAAAGAATCAGCGCCCAGCGGCTGACCGTAGACCAATAGGCAAGCATTTTCGGCAGGCCGACACCCACCGACACCTCGCGGATTCTCGGCCTTGAGTCCCGCCACTTGTTTTCGCTTTCAATATTCTCCGTTTCGCGCTTGATATTTATTTCCATAGTTATTTAACATTAACATTAATTTTAATAATTTACAATTTCCAATTCTCAATTTTCAATAAATGTTTAAATTTTTCAATGATTCAATTCTTGCTCTTCATAGAATTATTAATTTTTTGAAAAATCATTGTTAGTTCCTGACATTCTCTCCATAATTTTCTTAAATCTTCTAGCCTTTCTGGTTCGCATTTTGTCATCATGCGAAGCCAATGTTTGGTTTCTTGAGCCTCTTTTTTGCATATAAAAATCTTATTACCAAAATCCTTCTTTGAACTTGCACCATTTGCTTCCATATAATTTGCGCCAATACTGGTAGCCGACCTTATAAGTTGATTTATAATTGGTTTATTTATCGCATCCTGTTTTGCTTTTATACAAAACTCTATAATACTCTCTCCAAACTTGGCGGTTCTTTCTTCTAAATCATATTTGTTTGAAATTTGTGTCATTGAAAATTTAATGTAAATTGTGAATTGAAAATTGAAAATTATTTTATGGGGCGCTTGTCCTATTGGTCTTATTTCATTGGGGGCGTGAATTTTTGCCACGCTTTTTCCAGACGGAAAATTTTTGTCCGGGTTTCGGCATATTTTTTTATCAAGTCCTCAATCAAGTCGAAATCCAGTTTGCTTCCATAAATCCCCTTGATCTGTTCCAGATAAATAATCATCTTATTGCAGTCGGCCATGGCTTTTTCCAGAAGCAAAATGGCGCGCGTATGGTCGCCGAATCTGATTGAATGCGCTTCGCCCAGAAAAAGCGGGATTGACATTGAGCATTGAATCATATTATCCGCCATGGAATATTTTAATTGATTAAGTTTGGTTTTTAAATTTTTAGCCACAACAACCGACGCTTCCATCGTTTTCTGATAAACTTCCAAATCTCTGAAACTGTGAACTGGCTTTTTTACCGTGAATGTTTTCATATCATTTTTATCTCGTTTCTCTCGGGAATTTCGACCGAATCCCCGCTCTTGAACCTAATTTTTCTCTTTTTCCTGTCTTTCATTTTATAAACCACATGCAATGGATAAAATTCGAAATAATCCTTGTCGTCGAACCATCCGCACTTGAATTCGTACAGCCGCAGGCCCGTAAGCCGCGACAGAGCGAGCGCGTACCAAGTCAATTGTTCAATCGGTTTCTCTTTGCCCGCGTTCGGCTTGAAATCCAGAAGATGAATCATGCCGTTGCGCACCTGGATTAAGTCGATATGGCCGGTCATCAAAATTTTTCCGTCTTTATTTTCAAATTTTTTCAAGTCCTCCGTTATTTTGAAATTTAATTGATTCTGCATATGCTCGATATCCTCCTTTTTTATGTAAACCGGAACTTCGGAGGCAATGGTTACCGAGTCATTGGCGATAAAAAATCTTTGGAGGGCCTCATGCCTAAATTTATTTTCCTTAACCGCCTGAAGGACAAATTTTGCTAATTCATTGGCATAATTATGTTTGCTTCTGATAATCATCTGGGCCTTGTCAAATTTGGTTTTAATTTCGGAAATCCTTAAGCCGTCTTGAAAATATTGATGAGGAGTTTCGCTTGAAACCGCGTCCAGATATTCTTTGAGCGGGCCGAAGTTGCGATGTTTATAATCCTCCAAAAGAATTTTCATTTTGGCGCGGTGATAGCGGAACCGGTAAATCTGGCGGTGCGCCATGCTGGTGGTTTCAACCATCGCAGCGCCGATATTGTCCGCGCTTTGCGCCTTATCCCTTAATTCCCTCTGCGCCCATTTCACCGCGTAAGGTCTTAACCTGGAAAATTTACAAAGTTCCGAATATTTTTCTATCCAATTCCCCAGTGTGGACGCTTCCGGACTGGCATTGAATTTTTGATGAAGCATTTTACAGGTCTCTTCCAATCCGAATCCCAAATTATAATAATTCAGGCCTTCAATAACCAAGTTCATCGGAAAATGCCTGCCTTTTATAAATTGCGAAGTGAAAGTGCGATTGCAATTCCGACACAGATAAAGTTGGACTATTTCAAGCGTTTTTTTGCGGGTGCCTCGCTTCACAAACTCTTTAGAGCTGCAGTAGGGGCAAAAACTTGCCGCTTTCTCTAGGCCGATGTTGCAACCGGCGTTGCCGGCGCTTGTATCACGAGGAATCTCATCACTTTGAGGGGTCAAAATCTCACGAGTTTTGGAAAATCTGGCTATCTCACGGCTAATCGTGATACGAAACGCAGCGGTTTTTTCACTAATTTTCTGTAAAAAGTTTTTAATAAAATTTGGCATTTAATTTTCAAAATTATGGAGTTGATGTGGCAGTTGTTGTCGCCGCTGTCGGTTCAATTGTTGGCAAAATTTCTGGCGTGCCGGTCGCCGTTTCAATGATAATCGGTTCAGTGGATGTTGTTGTTTCAACAGGCAAAATTTCCGGCGTCGAGGTCGCCACCGGCTCAATCGGGGGCGTTAAAACTGGGTCGCTCGCCGAAACAATCTCTGTCCCGCCCGTGGTGAGCGTAGTCGAACCACACGCTCCGTCCGAACTCATAATCGCCCCGCCTTCTATATATATGCACTTGGGAGCGGAGGTCTGGCGGTCGTAAACCGTGATTCCCGAAGTGTTTCCTCCGCCGACGGTCAATTTCTGGGTCTCCACGCTCTGCGCCGTGATATTGCCGTTTTCGTCGATTCTCCACAGCCCGTTCATTCCCGTTATGGATTTAACATTCAACAGCGCAAATCCGTTCACATTGACATCCTGATTAAACTGAACCAACTGACTCAACTCTCCGGTTCCCCGCGCCGCCGCCAGATTCGGCGATCCCAAACTCACGAAAACCATAATTTTCCCCGCATTGATTCCAGGAATCGACTGCGTCCCATCGTACCCCTCCAGCGCCATTCCCACCGTCGCTTGCCATGATCCTGTCGAAGATGCTCGCATCCCCACTCCCGCGACCGAAGAAGCGGAAATCCTATCGCCGACCGCAATGGGTCCGTTTTCCAAAGAAACCTTCACCGGCACCCGTCCGGAAAGCGCGACTGGATACGATGTGCTCGCCGTTTCGACATTATAGCCAAGCAGATTTCCCGGCGCGGTAGAAATAATTCCGATAATCGTCTGCGAAGTGGAAGTCGCCTTTTCTATTTGGAAATCTGAATTGATTCCAGGAATCGAGGAATCCGCCGAAGGCGGAGGGAGTATTCCTGGAATCGTCTTAATCTGAACTATCTCCCCCGCTTCCAATGTTTCCTGCGACCGATAATTTTCCGCAATATCGGAATTGCCGGTCGCGGAGGCGACATAATAAATCGTTCCAGCTGTCCCTCCAATACACCCTCCGTCGTTGTCAACGCAGAGCCATCCCTTGGTCACCGCGACATTGGCAGTGCCCCCTGCGGTGGAGATTGTTAAATTGGTGGTGGGAGTCGTCGTCCCGATGCCGACGTTGCCAGTGCTTGTTATTCTGACCTTTTCCGCAACTGATCCATCTAAAGCAGTTTTAAACACCATATAAGAATCTTGGGTAGAGGCCGTAGAGCTCCATGTTCCTTCTTGTGCTACGGATATTCTGCCTCCGGCGACTGTAGTTCCTGCCGCATCTTGTGTGCCGTCATAACCTAAATTAAACAATATTCCAGTCCCATAGTCCGTCAGGGCTTGCGTATTTTCTAGAATGAGACTGTCTATAAGACTATTGTCATTATGCTTTACATAAAACGTACTTCCACCTATCCCCGTGCGAGTATATCTGCCGACAGTATTCCACACTTCAAACTTTGTGTTTGGCCCCGTCGTCCCGATGCCGACGTTGCCGGTGTTATCTATTCTCATCCTTTCCGCTAAAGCAGAAACTCCATCCCAAACTTGGAACGTCAACGGGTAGTCATTGGAACCCTTTCTATAACTTATGATTTTAGCAGTTGTAATTGCGACCGATTCATCAAAGGGACTAAAACCTATCGCCACGCCTGACCCATCAACGCTCTGACCGTTACTGGTTAAAAGTAGAGGAGTTGTAACTGCACCAGAACTTGTTTCTGATATTTGTAACTTCGTCCCTGGTGCCGTCGTCCCGATGCCGACGTTGCTCGCCGTTGAAAGAAATATCGTTGAAGTGGCAAGCAGAGTGTTGGTTCCGTTGTAATACGGAATCTGTCCCGCCGTTCCGGTAATGGCGGTAATGGCGGAAGTTCCGTTTCCTTGAAGAAGGCCCGTAAGAGTGGTCGCTCCCGTGCCTCCATTGGCGGCAGTAAGAGCGTTGGTGAGATTAAGAGTTCCGATGGTTCCCGTGGTAGACCAAAATGTCGGCAGAGTGGCGTATGTGGTGGAGGCGTTGGCGATAGTTCCGTTGGTCGCCCAGAAGTTTGTGGCGGTCAGATTGGTGGTCGAAGCGTTGACGGTGGAAAACCCGGTAAAGAAAGGCGTGGTGGTTCCCGTAATGGGAGAAGTTCCGTTGCCGTAGAGGAATCCGGTTAGCGTCGACGCTCCCGTGCCTCCATTGGCGACGGCGATAGTTGTTCCATTCCACACGCCGGTAGCGATAGTCCCCAGGGAAGTAAGCGAAGAAGACACCACCGTTGCGTTAAGAGCGGTTCCCGTCAGAGTCCCCGCCGCCGCCGTAACGGTGATGTCGGCGGAGCCGTTGAAACTCACTCCGTTGATGTTTCTGGCGGTTTGTAAAGTGGTGGCGGTTGAAGCGTTGCCCGTTAAAGCGGCCGTAATAGCGCCGGCCGTAAAGTTGCCCGAAGCGTCCCGCGCCACGATGGTTGAGGCGGTGTTGGCGTTGGTGGCGTTGGTGGCGATGGTTATCGCCGTAGAGCCGTTGTAGGAAGTGCCGGTAAGATAAGTGCCGAAAGTGAGGGTGGCCAAGTTGGAACCGAGCGCTATGCCGCTAATGGTGGAATTGGCCAGATTGGCGTTGGTAATGACGCCGTTGGGAAGAAAGATGTTGTTGGAGACGGTGAGATAGGTCGTTGAAGCGTTGGTAATGGTGCCGTTGGTCGCCCAGAAGTTTGTGGCGGTCAGATTGGTGGTCGAAGCGTTGACGGTGGAAAACCCGGTAAAGAAAGGCGTGGTGGTTCCCGTAATGGGAGAAGTTCCGTTGCCGTAGAGAAATCCGGTCAATGTCGACGCTCCCGTGCCTCCGTCGGCAACAGTTAGATCGGTGATGCCGGTGATGGAGCCGCCGGTGATGGAAACATTGTTGGAGTTCTGCGAAGCCATGGTTCCCAATCCCGAGACCATTCCCATTCCAATAGTCGAGGTGGGAGTGATGGTGTTGGTTCCGCTGAAAGCGGCCAATTGAGTTTGGTTGCCGGTGGCGTTGGAGATGATCGCGTTTCCATTAACCCAGCCGTTGGTGGCGACGGTCAGATAGGTGGTCGAGGCGTTAGGGAATGTATAACTCCCGGTTCCCACATCTCCGGTGTTGAGAATGAACAAATCGTCAATCGTGGGACTTGCCCATGTGCCGCCGAGAGAACCGCCGGGAGAATCGCCTCCGTCAAAATCCACCTGCAAGGTTCCCGCTCCCGTGGCGCAAGTAAGGCCATTGGCGCAATTGAGAGTGGCAAACACGGGATCGGCTCCGGTCGAGCCCACCAGAAGTTGTCCGTTGGTTCCGACCGTTAAAGCGGTGATGGCGTCGGTTCCCGAACCGACAAGAACGCCATGGTCAAGAAGAGTGGAAGCCCCGGTGCCTCCGTCGGATACGGTAAGATCGGTGATGCCGGTGATGGTTCCTCCGGTGATGGAAACATTGGAAGAAGTTAGATTAGTTACGGTTCCGGTTGTCCCCCAGAATGTCGGAAGGGTGGCGTAGGTGGTTGAGGCGGAATATAGAGAAGAATTTCCCGAGACCGTTAAATTGCCGCCAAGATAAGTGTTGCCCGTTGAGTGAACGGAGAGAAGAGAACCGGGGGTGGTCGTCCCGATGCCCGCATTTCCGTTAGAGTCAACGATGAAGGCGGTGTTGTGGGCGATAATGCCGTTGCCGATAAAATTGTGAGTATTTTCAATTTCAATATCGAACACTTCTTCATCCGGCAGAAGTTCAATCGTTTCTATCTTGTCCCAAATCGCCTTGCTATTTCCGGCAATCGCCATCTCCATCCCGGCGGACAGCATTTCAACTTTTGTCCACAGGCCGTTCTTGACAGCATTTTTATCATTTGATATACTGGCACTCAGTGATCCAAGTGGGCTGCGAATCGTCTGACTTTCGTTCAGATGTGTAACAGTTCTGGGATCATTTTTTGTTGCGTTCAATAAATCATCAATTCTAATAGAAATGTTTTCTTTTATTCTGCGGATATGCACCCCATACGCAACATAATGCGCAACCGACTTCTTGCCGATGCTTCCAAAGTAGACATTTAAATCGGGGAATGCGGCATTGACAGTTTTGGCGATTTCCAATTCGTATCCCGGATATTCAATGTCGACGATAATATCGTGAAATTTGTATCCGGATTTTTGCATAGTCGCGACAATCGCCGCCGCGAACACGCGCGGAGCAAATTGTTTTCGCTTGCCTTGGAGACGGTACACTTCATATAACTTTCGTTTGACTTTCGCAGATATGACCGCCGTATATGAAAATTCGATATTCGCCAAACCAATGATGGTGTCTTTATTCAATTCTTCAACGCGAACGGATTGGTCAATTTCAAAACGGAAAAGTTTTTGTTTTTTCTTTGGCAATTCCGAGTCAGATATTTTCGCAAAATACGGATGATTGCCGGTTGTCCGGATTGTTTTTCCGGAAGAAGTGATAAGTTTATAAATCGGCTTAATCCCCATATACGCCAACCTTTTTACCTTGCTCCAAACCAGTTGGCCTGTTTTTTCGTCAAGGGACTGGATTTCGTCTCCGGCTTTTGCATCTTTTATCTCTATTTCGTCATAGACATATTCATTATCATCGGAATTTTTTTTCGATTTTTTCTTTCGCCTTCGCCTAAGTTTTGTGTCTCCGGTAACGCATTGGCCGACTCTGAATGTGTTGGCGGCGGTATTGAGAACACCAACGCCTAAGGCGTCGCTGAAATATCCGTTGCCATTAACCGCGAATGTGGTAATTGGAGTGGTGGTCCCAATCCCTACATTCCCTCCGAATGTCGCTAAGCCACTGGATCTGAATGTCGTAGTGGTGGCGTTGGTGGCGACCAGATTGTTAATCCAAGCCGTGTCGGAGACGGTGGCGTAAGTGGTGGAAGCGTTGGTTAAAGTGCTATTGGTTGCCATCAATCTCGTCGAGGTGGCATTGGTCATCGTCAGTTCCGAAACATTTCCCAAGGTGCCCCAAAATGTCGGAAGAGTGGCGTAGGTGGTGGAGGCGTTGACCATCATTGTATTGCTTCCAACCGGATTGACCGAAAAATACGCGGCAGAATTATTGTCAATGATTTGAAAAGCGTTGGCGGTCTGGTTGGCGACGGACTGAATCGTAAATGTCGGATTGGTGGTAGAGGCGTTGCCGTCTTTAATGTACATCGCTTGATTGAATTCAAATCTCTTTTTATTGGCGGCTGAATTCCAGGAAATAACCGCATTGGGCGGAACGGTGCCTCTGAAAAAAATCAGATTCATATCTTGCGTATCAACCGTGGCATTATCGGTGTTTAGGGTAAAGTCGCTTGATTGAGTGCCGGAAAGGGTGGAAGACGCTCCCATAACCATATTGGAATTTATAGTGTCAATATACAAAGTGCCCCAATAATATGCCGCCGAGCCCAAATTGTATTGATTATTGATGTTCGGCACTAAATTGGAGCCGACGGAAGAATTGACGACCAGAGTATCGGCGGTGGAAGCGCCGATGGTCGTTGAATTGCCGGAAACAAAAAGATTGCCGCCCACGGAAACATCGCCCGATGTTTGAATGGCGCCGCCAGTTGTTGTGGCAACACCAACGCCCAGTCCTCCGGAAATAAATTGATTGCCGTAGGTGAAAGTTGATGTGGCAATATTAAATCCATAGCCGGAAGGAATTGTCGTTGTCGCGATAAAAATTTTCCCGGTTTCATCAATTCTCATTCTTTCGGAACTGTTTGTGGCGAAAATCAACGGATTGGCGCCGGTGGTGGAGGCGGTAAGAGTTCCATTATTCCAGATCAATGGCGACTGGACGGATGTTGAAAATTTAGAAACATCGCCCCAGAGATTGTTTGAAACTGTTAAATATGTCGTTGAAGCGTTGGTGATGGTTCCATTTGTCGCAAACAGTCGCGTTCCCGTGGCGTTGGTGAAATTAAATTCCGTTACGGTTCCGTTGGTGGCGAACAATCTTGTGGTTGTTGAATTGGTAACTGTCAGTTCGGAAACATTCCCCGTCGTTCCCCAGAAGGTGGGAAGGGTGGCATAGGTGGTGGAGGCGTTGGTAATGGTCCCGTTCGCAATAGTTCCGTTAGTGGACCAGAAATTCGTCAAAGTCGCGTTGGTCGTGGAAGAGTTGGCGAAAGTCGATAGATTGGAAAAATTCGAATTGCCGGAAACCGTCAAGTCGCTCGTAATTGATACCGTGCCGTTTACGCCGAGCGTGGCCGCAGGCGAAGTTGAAGCGATGCCCACATTGCCTCCATATGGATTAAGCAATAAATTGTTCGCCGAATCAGCGGCGACTATGAAATTTCCGGAAAAAGAAGTTATGGGATTATTGAATGTTGAAGTGGCGGCGCCGGTTATCGCCAATTTATTTATCCAAGCCGTGTCGGAAATCGTGGAATAAGTTGAGGAGGCGTTTGTTTGAATAAGATTGGTAATCGTTCCATTAGTGGATGTTAAATTCGTTATTGTTCCGTTTGTTGACCAAAGATTTGTCAAAGTGGCGTAAGTGGAAGAAGCGCTATTCATATTAAATTGGCTGTTGAGAGCGTTGAGAGTTCCGGTAAGAGTTAAATTGCTTAGAGAAGTGTCGCCGGTAACGGCAAGCGTCCCGCCGATGGTGGCGTTGCCGAGAATGGCGGCGTCGGTGGTCACTGAAAGGGAACTGAGAGTGGCGCCGGACTTGACGGTTAACGATCCGTTAATCTCGGCGTTGCTTGCCAAATGCAAATAAGTTGCCGAAAGACGATCGAAACCTGATTGGACTTGGGGGGCGATTGAATAAGTTGTGAGAGTGGCGGGAGCTCCTTGAACCACCATTGTCGACAGCGGATATGTCGGAGTAAATTTCGCGATATTGAAAAGAGCGTCCAGCGCGCCGAGAATCGTTTTTTTCTGGAGAGACAATTCCGAACCGACAAAATTCGCCTGATCTTCCAAATTCGCCTCAACGACAGAAAGGCGATTCTCAAAAACAGAAAAATTACCCCCTGCGGTGAGCGCAGTCGAACTGCCGCCGGAACTTTTTATTTTTCCTTCTCGAATTTCCGTGTCGGCGGCAATAGGCGACTCAACAAAAGAATCCAGCGCTTCGGCGTCCGCTAAAGTATTGACCGACGGAAAGGACTCTTCCGGGGCGGCGATTTTTGACTCCGCCGGTTTTAAATCCTCGGTGGCTAATTCCGAAGATTGCTTTTTCGGTTTCAAAAACGCGATAGTTTTATCGACTCCCGAGGCGAGCCAATTTGAAAAAGCCGGCAGGTCGTTTGAAAAATCCTTCCAACTATCGGAAAAAATCGCCGCTTGTCTCCCTTCGGGAGATCCCCCGAAGGGGGAATATTTTCCCATATTGACTCCCGCCACCAATCCCAATGAAACAACCAAAGTTATCACTGCCAATCCGGAAGTCAAGAAAAATCTTACACTCGGCCAGTTTGATAACGCTTTCGGCGCGCCGATCCATTCCGAATCGGTTTGCAACCGCGCCGCGTCGTTTAATTTGATTTGTTCGTTGGCCGCTTCAAGAATTTTTGATTTTTCTTCCGATTCAAGTTTGCGGGAAGGAAGTTCGATTTCTTGAGAGGCGATAAAATCGGCCGTCTTCTTGGAAATTTCAAAATTCCTGAACGCCGATTTTTCAATGCTTGATTCTTTCTCCAGCGCCAACTGTTTTTTTAATTCATCAACAACGGAAGCCGGCGGCTTCCGATATTCCGCCAGCCATTCATTCGTGGTAAACCAGTTGCGCCCAAGTTTTATCGCGCGCAATTTTCCTCTTCTCACCAAGACATTCATGTAATCGCGAGAAGTCCCCAAAAATTCTCCGGCTTCTGAGAGCGGAATGTATTGCTGATTTTCTTTGACCCGCCCGACTGAACTGTCGTTCGGGCGGGAATTTTTTATTTCCGGAAAATTATCTGTCATGTATTTTCTAAAATTCGTTTTATACTCAAATTACTCTTATTGATCTGTTATCAGATCAGGTTGATTTGATATCAGATCACTAAGTAAATTATAGCAAATTGAAGTGTTATTTTTTGGTAAGAAAACCAAAAATTACTTCAGTCATATCGGCGGTAATTTTTGGTTAAAAATAGCCCGTATAAAATTGCCCTAAAAAGCGCTTCTATAAAGCAAAAAAAGCCCGATGTAGCATTTTACTTCGGCGCTTTTTAGAAAAATTCGACTAAAATTGAACTAAAATCACTAAATTAACCGCTTATTTGCTAAAATTAAATAGATATTAAATGAAATAATCGCGTTTTTTTATTTACACAAAGCCAAATAAATGCGATATGGCCTTGCAACTAATAATTCTTAATTACAAGTATAAAATTCTAAACCCCAATATCTAAACTCTAAACAATTTTAAAATTCAAATATTAAATTTTCCAAACAAGTTATTTGTATTTTTCCAATATCGAACCAAATATTTTCATCAATTCAGTTTCTTCCATAGTTAATTTTTTTCTTTCATCTTCCGACTCGACACTAACTAATCCCAACCAATAGCGGGTCTCTTTTGCTTCTTTACGACAAATTTTTACCCTCATAATAAAATCTTTTTTACTCAGTGATTCATTGGCCTCTATGTAGTTAGCGCCGATTGAGCCAGAAGATCTTATCACTTGCTTACCATCCTCTATATTGGAAATTGTCTTTGGTAATTTTTTAACAAATTCCCTAACATTCATAGCAAACATAAATGTTCTGTCTTCTAAATTATATTGTTTTGCACCTTGAATTTCGATCATTGGGATTTGTTTAGTATTTAGAGTTTAGTGTTTAGGATTTAAAAATCATTTTAAAACGCCCATAATAATTTAATTTTCCTCGATTCTTCTATCACTGTTTATTATTTAGATTTATTATCCATAATTCACAATTCATGATTCATAATTCAATGTCTGCCCCCGCCCGAAATATGGCTACCAGGGCTAAAAAACGGCTATTTCACAACACGATGTTGATTAAGCGATTTGGAACGACAATTATCTTCTTGGCAGTTTGATTGTCGACATATTTTTTAACAATTTCGCGCGATAGCGCTAATTTTTCGAGTTCGAGACGCCCCATATTTTTTGAGACCTTGATCTTGTCGCGCGTCTTGCCATTGATTTGAATAATCAATTCATAGTCCCCTTCTTCAAGAAGCGTCGACTTATATTTCGGCCAAGATTCCAAATGGATTGATTTTTTATTCCCCAATATCGCCCAAAGTTCCTCGCTGAAATGCGGCGCGAACGGCGCCAGCAATTTCAAAAATGTTTCCGCATTATTTTTTGAAATGTCCTTCCTTTCCATTTCATTAAACAAAATCATCAGCGCGCTGACAGCCGTATTGAAGCGGAAATTTTCGATATCCTCTCCCACTTTCTTTATCGTCCGATGTAGTAATTTAGTAAGTTCTTTATTAGAATTTGCCACCTTTCGGGTGGTCACCCGCAGAGTGAAAAATTTATTATATATTCTTTCCAAAAATCTTGTAATGCCCAAAACGCCTGTGGGACTCCATGGCCCGCCTTGGCTATATTCCCCCATAAAACACAGATACATTCTAATGGCATCGGCGCCATATTTGCCGACTAAATCATCCGGATCGGCCACATTACCCCTTGATTTTGACATTTTTTGACCGTCGGAACCAAGAATAATACCCTGATGGCGCAATGCCTTAAATGGCTCATTAAATGTTACATATCCTAATTTTTTTAAGACCTTCACAAAAAAGCGGGCGTAAAGCAGATGCAGCACCGCATGTTCGGCGCCTCCGACATACATATCAACCGGCAGCCAAGAATTCAATTTGTTATCGGAAGCAAATTGTTTTTTATTTTTAGAATCCGTATAGCGTAAAAAATACCATGAAGAGTCAACAAAAGTATCCATGGTATCCGTCTCCCTCACCGCCTTGCCGCGGCACTTTGGACATTTGGTATTCACAAAACTTGCCGCGCGAGCCAACGGCGATTTGCCGCCGCCGACCGGTTGAAAATTTTTTAATGGCGGTAATTTTATTGGTAGATCCTTTTCCGGCGCTGGCACCGCGCCGCATCGATCGCAATATACAATCGGAATCGGCGCGCCCCAATAACGCTGGCGAGAAATTATCCAATCGCGCAATTTATATTGTATGGAAAAATCGCCAAGATTTTTTTTCTTCAACCATGCCGTTATTTTTTCTTTCGCTTCGGATACCGCCATGCCGGTAAACTCCCCGGAATCAATCAGGCGATCTTTTTCATCTATAACTTTTACAACCGGAATATCAAATTTTTTCGCAAATTCAAAATCGCGCTCGTCATGGGCCGGCACGGCCATAATCGCGCCGGTGCCATAATTCATTAAAACATAATCCGATATCCAAATTGGCGCTTCTTTGCCGTTAATCGGATTAGCGGCGCAAGCGCCGGTAAAGACCCCGGTTTTTTCTTTTTCCGCGCTCATTCTCTCCAATTCCGACTTAAGACGCGTATCGGCAACATAGCGACGCACCGCCTTCTTTTGTTCTTTGGTTGTTATTTCTTCGACTAAAGGATGCTCCGGCGACAATACCATATATGTCGCCCCGAAAAGCGTATCCGGTCGCGTTGTGAATACGGGAATAATGAATTGTGAATCATGAATCGCGAATTGTATGATGGCGCCTTCCGATTTTCCTATCCAGTTTTTCTGCATTAATTTAGTGCGCTCCGGCCAATCCAGTCCGTCCAAATCTTTTATCAAATCATCGGCGCAATCGGTAATTTTAAACATCCATTGGTCCACTTCTTTTTGAATCACCGGAGTGTCCGGATGCCTCCAACAACGCCCATTCACTACCTGCTCATTGGCTAACACCGCTTGATCTTCGGGGCACCAGTTAGCCAAAGATTTCTTTTTATACGCCAAGCCGGCTTCATACATTTTTAGAAACATCCACTGGGTCCATTTGTAATATTCCGGATCGGCGGTAATAATTTCCCGAGACCAATCATAAACGGCCCCTATTGATTTGAACTGTTTTTTCATCGTCGCGATGTTTTTATTGGTCCACGCGCGCGGATGAATTTTGTTTTTAATGGCGGCATTTTCCGCCGGCAAACCAAAGGCGTCAAACCCAATCGGACTCAAAACATTGAATCCTTGCATTTTTTTTAAGCGCGCGTAGACATCGGCCGGGGCATAGTTGTACCAATGCCCCATATGGAGATTGCCCGACGGATACGGAAACATTACCAAATGATAGAAATTATCCCGCCCGCTTATTTTATCTTTGACTTTATATGCGCCGGATTTTTCCCAAATATTTTGCCATTTTTTCTCAATTTTTACCGCGTTATACATAGTGTTTATTGTGATTCATTGTAATTGAAAAAATCGCTTTAATCAATTACAATCATCCTCCCCAACCAGCGATCGCAAGTAAACGAAGATTAAAATTAAGAATTAAATTTTGGTTTTCAATTTTCTTCTTTCTCTTGCCCATCCCATAATAACCGCCCGATATCAGTCAATATTAAAAAGCGCCTTGCTATTGTCGGCGGTTTGCCGCGCCGCTTCCTCAAAACTCATTTCCTTCCACCGCGCGATTTGGCGGACTACAAATTCCACGAAAGCCGGCTCATTGCGTTGGCCGCGATGCGGAATCGGCGCGGCGAAAGGCGAATCGGTTTCAGCCAAAATTCTATCTAATGGAACGCACTGAATTGCTTCTTTGTATTCTTCCCCAAAAGTTATCGGACCGGCAAAAGAAATATAAAATCCCAAATCCAAGAATTTTTTGGCGATTTCTTTTGACCCGGAGAAAAAATGCACAACGCCGTTGTTGTTTGAAATATTTAAATTTTTATATTTTAAAATTTCAATCGCGTCTTCATGCGCATCCATTGTCCCCGCAATCGATCGACAATGGATTATCAACGGTTTTCCTAATTCTTTCGCCAACTCGATTTGTTTTAAAAATAATTCTTTCTGTTTTTCCTTGATTCCTAACTCGCAATTCTTAACTTTGAAATAGTCGAGGCCGCATTCTCCAATCGCGACCGCATTTTGATTGGCCGCTAATTTTTTTAATTTAATCCAATCGATGGATTTTGCCGCTTCATACGGATGCAAACCGACTGTCGCCCATATTTGATTGGGATATTTTTCCGCCAAATCAACCGCCTTTTCCGATTCCTCCATATCGGCGCCAACAGTTATTGTTTTAATATCAAAATCGCGAAGTTTTTTGATTACCTCCTCGCGATCGCCGTCAAACGACGGATGGGACAAGTGGGTGTGGGAATCAAATAGCATTTTATTTTAACCTCGGAAATAAGGTCGCGATCTTTCCGCCAGCAATATGTTTTGATATCTTGCCGGCTGTTTCAGGCAAAAATGGAGCCAGTAAT
>Ga0209542_10005034_pt1 | contig 26745 bp, 18 predicted proteins | sample RifCSPhighO2_01_FD_184028 | JGI IMG/M metagenome (GOLD analysis project Ga0209542, IMG submission 184028) | Soil microbial communities from Rifle, Colorado - Rifle CSP2_plank highO2_0.1 (SPAdes) (version 2) | ecosystem: Environmental > Terrestrial > Deep subsurface > Rock core/Sediment ...
ATTAACCAATCCGTAAACAATCGGAATAGAAAGTAGAACTCCTACTAAAACTGCTCCTGCTATCCACTCCCTAGATGCTTTTATTAAATCTTTCCAATATATTATCAGCAGAGATAAAAATAGAATTGGAAGATAAACCTTTTCGCTTTGATACACATAAATACTAAGCGTAGCAAGTATTACTGAAAGAACAAAATAGATTCCTCTCTTCAACCCTTTGATGAAAAATAATATTGAGAAAATGTTCAGAGACAACCCAACTTGCGCTTCGAATGCGATTCGCGAGAACTGAAGATGCCAGGGGGAAATCGCCAATAAAAGAGACGCGAGAAGTGCGATGTTAGAAGCTGAATCCTGAGGTGAGAGGTGAGATTTTTTGAACAGTTCTTTAACCAAAAAATATGTTCCGATAATAGCAAGCACACCGAATATTGCCGATGGTAAACGGACTGTCATAGTGTTTAGATCGAATAATTTTATAAATGGAATAATTAAATATGCATAGAGGCCCGGTTTATAATCGTCGAAAGAGCGCAAGATTACCGGTAAAAACTTTCCATATTCATCGCGGCCCGTTGTCATTATTGAATAAGCGTTATGCCCTAATGATGCTTCATCCCAATCAGGAGACGGCGGCACATTACCTATTTGCCAAAAACGCAGCAATATTGCAACTCCAATTATTATCCAGAAAAAGTATTTACTCATAAGAATAGGCAGTAAGATTTGGATTACCGTTTATTAATCGAAAGGTTTTTAGGATTCTTGCATCTCGCGGAACATTCCCGGGAGAATCAACGTAAAGGTTCTTTTTGTTTTTATCTATATTATCTAAAACGCTTTTGACAAATTTATATTTACCGAAAGATGTTACATGAACAAAGCCCAAAACCTCCCGCTCAATTTTTGCTTCTTGTCTAAACTTGGCGGGATCATATTGTTTATGAAATAAAACATATATATAGGGCCTCCCTAATTCTTCAGTAAATATTACGTTGTCGAATTTTGATTCGTTTGCGCTTGTAAACTCTATAGTTTCCTTATACCCATACTGCCATTCTGACGAAAATTCTTTTGGGTAATGCCTCATGTAGTTGTGTAAGAAATATGAAATATTAAATATTAAAAATAAAAAATACAAACCAAATATCAAATATTTTATATGTATATTTACTATTTTATATTTTATATTTAATATGGCAGTAGCTATATAATACAAACCATAGGCTGTTAATATCTGGAACGTTGGCAGAACTGCTTCGATTCTAAGTGCATGTGGAGTCTCCCGAGCAATTCCTGCTGGAATTATTCCAACAATTAACCAATATGGAATAATCCACCAGTGTCCTTCTCGTTTTCGAAATAAAAATAATATCCCTGCAATAAAGAAGGGAATTTCCCAAATGTACATTTGCCCTACATCTTGAATTGAAAATTTTGGATTTCCATCTCCCTTGATAAAAAGAAAGTCTGGGGAGAGATTGTCGAAATAATGTTTTAGATACTCAACGGCATACCCTAGCCTTCTGTTATGTATAGCTTTTGACCAGAACGCATTATTATCATTCTCAATTTGCTGGTTTGCCCGCTCAACAACAGAAGCATCTGAAAAAATGTTTACCTCTTGGAAACGAAGCTGTGCCTGTGGAGTAAGTAGGAATATAAAGAGAGGAAGAAAAATAATCGCCCCCGTAATTACCGAAACAATAAATTGCCTTCTCATATTCACAAGAATATAAGAACGATTCATAAACACGAGCCCTGCTAGGAGTAATGGTGCAACAATTCTTGCAGTATTAAATGTATACATTGAAACAACGAACGAAATAATTGATAACGGCAGCAACCACCTATCCCACCCCCGAGGTGGAAACGAAGCTACACCTCGGGGGTGTATTGCATTAAGGAACAATAAGACACCGAGAGCTATAAAAAAAGTTGCGACATTCGCCTCAAACGCTGCGCGAGATAAAAGAATATGCCAAGGCGAAATTGCCAATAATAAAGAGGTGAGAAGTGCGATGTTAGAAGCTGGACCTTGAGGTGAGAAGTGCGATTTGGAACTAAATATTCTCCTGACTAAAAAAAATGTAACTAAAATTGTCATAACGCCGAAAAAGGCTGAGGCAAAACGGGTGGAGAATTCATTCAAGCCGAGTATTTTAACTGGCAGGACTGAAAGATATGCATAAATCGGAGGTTTGAAGTCGCCAAAAGACTCAAGATATGTTAAGGGAAGAAAACGACCGAATTCGTCACGACCGTCAATCCCTAATGAATAAGCGTTATATCCCCAAGAGGCCTCATCCCAAGTGAGCGAAGGTGGATTTGTGGAGATAGAGAAGAAACGAAGAAACAAAGCAACAATTACTATCAAACCTATAGGTAATAAATTCTTCACTTTAATGCTATTATATACAATTTCAACTCAGTTGACCCTCCAGATTTCGGTGTTGGCGTTTTCGTAGAGTTTTTTGAGACTCAGGTCTTGAGGAAGATATGGTAAGTGCTCGATATAGTCTTCGTACTTCACTAGATAAATATATTCAATGCCCTTGTTTTCGATAACGTTTTTAGCAACTTGACTTGTGGGTGCGGTACCAAACGAAAAATCGGAAATAACTTCCTGCCCGCTTATTCGTCCAACATAATTCTTGATTCCTCCAGCAGCTGCAGGTTTATAAGGAGTTTCGAAATTACACCGAAGACAATCTTTGTCGTATACAAGAACTTGCCCTTCGTTAAGTCTTGACAAAACTGACAGCCCATCAAGTTCCGATTGACTAATAAAATATTTCGTATTCACCTTTATAAAAATATAAGAACCAATCAAGATAACAATAAATATTAAAATTATGAGGAAATATCTCTTAAGATGCTTTCTTTTCTTAAATAGAATTACACCAACTGCAATGAGCCCCAAAACTACAATAGGATAAAATTTCGGCAACCGGCTTTTTATTGCAAACGGAATTTTCAATGAAAAATCTGAGAAAACCAACCCTTCAGCTGGTACGTCGAATTCTTTATTTGGAGCAATCGAAATACCGTCTTCCGAATTTGTAATTGTTATAAGTTTTGAATTCTTTAAATCTGAAGGAAATGTAACGTTTCCTTTTATTAAAATTTCTTTTGGACTAAAAACAATGGATACTTTTTCGAATTCAATTTCCATATTATCTTTGTCTCGAGAAAAAGATTGTAAAGATCCCGTATCAATTTCCCAAACCGAATTTTTATCATTCATTGAGTCTATGATATAGGGAAGATTTATTGATAAATTGAATTGTTTATTGGGAGAAATGTAAAATGGCTCTTGGAAATTATTTAGATATGGACGAAGGTCCACTATTTTTAGCTTCTTTGAATTGTAATCGTAGACTAATCCTACCCTATAGAAACTGCTCTGATACCACATTGACTTTTTTGGACTTCCCAAAAGATCATCTGTTTCAATATAATGAGGAGGCGTTCGTTTGAATTCCTGCCGATACCAATGTGAAAATTGTTCCATAGTTAAAAAAGTTACTCCTTGTTGCTCAAGTTTCTTCACTTGATCAAGTCTATTTGCAAGAACAGCGTCATAAATATGGGGCGGAAAATCAGCCTCCAGGCCAACCGTTACGTGACCAAATTGATTGTAGTTATTATTGCTAACAGAATATAGTTCGACTAACTTCTCGAAATATTCGTCAGAAGCTCTGACTTGAGGATAGTCCTGAACGCTATAAAGACTCGCCTGTTTTCCTGATGGACTTACGTAGCCATTTAAGGGATCTCTAGCAGCCCATCGAAAAGTTACAATATCGAGCTTATTTGAATTGTCTCCCGGTACTCCTGCATGAATTTTGCTTGGATAAAAAGGAGTTGAAAAAGGGGTTCCCCAAACTTGATAATTATCAAGATCAAATTGGTCTGATATTCCCAAGACTCCCGTAATACCATACTTTTCTTTCATGTGGGAAAGAGAAAAAGAATCCACCCACCACCCTCCAACAGATTTTGGGTAATAGCCGAATTTATCTTTAAACTCTGAAAAAACTTTATCAATTAGTTTCTTTCGATCTCCCTGTTTATATCCTGAAAGAAAAAGCGCTTTCGCGTGATGCCAAGAATTAGTTTTGTTATAAACTACGCCCGAATTGTTAGTAAAATTTTCACTGACCTCCAGAAATATTCCTAACTCCTGTTTATCATCCATTACTTTAAGAGCTTGGAGTATAGATTCGTCCATTATGGCATCATAGGTTAGGAGCCAGGTCGCAGGAAGATTTCTAATTTGAATTTGTTGGTACTCTGCTTTTAAACTATCGACAGGACTTTTGGTATACTCTGAAACTCTCACCGGGTTGACAATTGTGATAAAAGAATTATCATGGGCATAAGTTCTGTTTGCTGCGGTTAAAAACAATAAAAACAAAAGAAAAGTCTTGACGATTGCAAAAAATTGGTGCACAGTGGAATTATAACAAGATTAATGAAGTTATTGTTCAGGCCTTTCATTTTAATTGGGAATCCTGAAACACTTTTCAGTTTCTCAGAAATCCGACTAATTGGTAGTCCGCAAGACAGCACTCTTTATCAAAGACTAAGTCTTTTTCATTGGGCAATAGCATTATTTACTATTACTTTCTTGCCAGTTTTAAAGTTTATTATTCAAAAACGTAATAAAATCTTTAAACTCGATAATCTGATTTTGATATTAGCACTTGCTACCTTTCTGATTTTTCTTTTTCTTCCAAGAACACACAAGAGATACCTTTATTCTCTTTTTCCGCTTCTCGCCATATATGTAGGCCTAAAACAAAAGTTTATTGTCGAATATATTATTCTAGCGTTATGTTCATTCATTAACGTATACATTGTTTGGCACTCTGTGAAAATTCCTATCTTAACATTTGAAATAATAAGCAATGCTGATTTTCAATGGGCTATCGCAATAATTACTCTTGTCACAGGCAGCGTCTTCTATTTCAAATCCATTCGAACATTAAACCGTACATGAAAAAAGTATTTGAGCTAATTGCTGTTCCTCTATTTTTTATTTTTATTACTTTACTTCTATTTTGGCAGTTTTTTATCAATGGTTTGGCTCCATTTTCGGGCAATTTTATGCTGGCATGGTATGAACCATGGAAAACAGACAATATGGTAAACGGAATTATTAAGATTATCCACAAACCGGTCGTTCATGATGCATTCAGACAGCTCTATCCGTTTAAAGTCTTAGGCGTTGAGAACCTTAAGAAGTTCAAACTACCGCTCTGGAATCCATACAACGGAGGTGGACAGCCGCTTTTTGCAACCGGACACATGGGATACTTAAATCCCTTCAATTTTATTTATTTCATCACAAAAACAGAGACTGCATGGTCGCTTCAGGTCATCATCCAACCGTTGTTGATTGGCTTATCTGTCTATTATTACTGCCGGCGGCTAAATATCGCAAAATCCGGTGCGATTTTTGCCGGCATATCTTTTATGTTCTCGGGATTTATTATCACGCGAACACTATACAACGACTATAATTTCGCCGTCTTCTGGATGATTATGTCGTTAATTTTGATAGAAGAATTTTTTGTCTCCAGGAATATGATTATATTTCTCCTACCGCTTTTTATCTCATTTATCATTTCCTCAACTCAACCCCAAATTATCGCATACTGTTTGATTTTTATCATATTCTACTTTCTATTTAGGTTGTGGTCGCAAGAAAAAGGTCGCAAAAAGAAAGCATTAATATTTACAGTTTTATTCCTTTTAGGGATAGGCATATCCGGGGTGCAAATTTTTCCGACATTTGAACTTTACCAACTCTCAAATTTAACTGTCGCGTCTTCAAAATTTATTTTCGACAAGTTTCTCCTTCCCCCAATACACCTCTTTAGCCTTTTCATTCCAAATTATTTCGGTAATGTCGCAACCTATAACTATTGGGGGGCCGGAGATTATATAGAATCAATCGCCTCAATTGGACTCATACCTTCTTTTTTTGCATTTCTTGCATTCTCAAAAAGAATAAAATTTAAAGATTTAAGATTTTTCTTTTTGATCGCCATAATTGTAAGCATTTTTCTTTCGCTTAAATCGCCATTTACAAGTTTTATCTATTCTTTACCTATACCTCTTTTATCGACGGGAATTCCAAGCAGAATGTTTTTAATAACTATATTTTCTATATCTGTCTTAGCTGGGTTTGGACTAAATGAAGTTCAAAACCTTAAATTCAACAGAAAATTAGTAATTCGAATATCAATATTCTCATTAATTCCCTTATTTATTCTTGGGGTGACTTTTCTGCTCTTTATTACAAAGACAGACTGTAATAACCTTATTGTAGTCGACTGTCGAAAAATAGCGCTCAGAAATACTTTGTTCGAAGTTGGATTTTTCGTTCTTGGGGCTATTTCTTTAATCTTTTTTATTCGAACAAAAAACTTTTTTCGAAAAATATCTATAACCGTAATTACCTTCCTTATAATTATTTCGGGAATTTATAACGGTCAAAAGTTTTTGCCCTTTTCTCCTATGTCAACTTTTAAGCCTGAGAATGAATTAATTGGAAAGATTCAGGAAATCGCGGGATACTCTCGGGTTTCGGGTCTAAATGATGCAAAAATAAACAGTAATTTCGCAACATTATATCGATTCTTTGATAATGATTACTATGATCCTCTGTATCTCAAGCGTTACGGAGAATTTATCGCGTACGCGGATGGAGAAACCAATCTTAAAAGGAGTGACGTCGAGATAAACTCCGATTTAAATATATCTAAAAATCTCGGAGAGAAACGAAGTAGGCTTTTTGAGCTAACAGGAACTAAATATTTAATCTATAGAAATAATGAAGAAAACAATTTAGATCTCACGAACATAGTTTGGAAAAATGATAAATGGATTCTTTTTGAGAAAAAAACCTTACCTCGAGCTTACATAGTTTCGGACTATCAAATTGTGAAGGCCCAAGAAAAATTATTAGAAAAATTGTTCGAGCGCAACCTTGATCCTTTCTCAGCTGTATTGCTTGAAGAGAAGCCAAAATTTGAACCGTCAAGTGAAATCCACAATACGCCAATAATCGAAACTTATGAAAACGAAAAAGTAATTCTAAATGCAGAAACAAAAGATCACGGAATTCTTGTTCTAACCGATAATTATTACCCCGGATGGAAAGCTTACATAGACGGTGAAGAAACGAAAATTTTGCGTGCAAATTATACATTTCGCGCTGTGGAAATTCCCCCGGGAAAACATAGTGTCCAATTTGCGTACCAACCTAATTCTGTTCGAATCGGGGTTATTCTATCCTTAATATCTCTTCTGGTTCTAATCGGTCTTTACTTTAAACGACGCCAGTTTTCTGTACTATCATAGATATAGCTCGGATTAATTGGAAACCATCCATCTGCTTCTATCTCTTTTTGCGAACCGTCAAGATGGAAAATCTGGTGGCCACTTCCTTCTCCTGCAACAATTTCAAAAGTAAATTTTTCTTTATCCGATGGACGAGTGATACCAATTTTCAAGCCGTCATCGGAGGTTCTTCTTAATGAATACATATAGTAAACGAAAGGGAAACTTGCATCTCTTGAGTCAAGTCTGTAATCAAAGAAAGAAAAACTCTTCCCGGGATATTTCTGATCTAGTTCTACCTTCCATTTTTCAATCATTAAGCGTAGCGGCTTATTCCCTTGATGGGTTATCTCACCAAAATCCTTAACAAGACTACCTCCCGTGAGGAGTAAAAAAATGATTATACCTAAAATGCGGTATTTACTGAAAATAAAATATGTTAGCCAAGCCGATATAAGAAGAACGAATGGATTGAGGAAAACCAGATAGCTGTCAAATAGCGGTGTTCGTACGTATCTTAAAACCACAACCATTAAAGAAAAAGGGATAACCAAAAAAAGAAATAATTTATTTACCCTTCCTGTAGGCAAATTAAAAATAAGCATAAAACCAACTCCCAAAATCGTCAGATACGCGAATAATGTTTGGCCTCCAATAATATGCCCCCATGCCGTCGGCCAAAATACTCCTGCGTATGTCAACCAACGTCTACCTAAAACATCCATTGAAATTTTATATTGATCGTAAAAAAAATACTGAACCATTCCAGACAAATTAACAAAGCCGTTTTGAATATCAAACATCAATAATGGGATATAGGGGATAAAGAGACCAAGTATAAGCAATAATATCGACTTTGGTTTTAAATATTTAACTCCTCTAAAAATAATCGCAAGTGGGATAAGTATAAGTAATGCTGCCGCCTGCATATGAATCGAAATTCCTAGACTAACAAAAAATCCCAAAAGAAAAAGACATATTGCTTCCTTTTTTCTCATCCATTCTACTGCCGACCAAATAGCGATGAGCGCGATTATTGCCTCTGGGCCTTGATTTGTAAGATTAGTGCTCTGCGCAATTTGAGCGGTAGAAACAGCAGCAAGCATCCCCGCAATAAGTCCGAAAGTTTTGTCTACAAAACTTTCTCCAATTTTAATCATTAGATAGACAAACAAGACATAAATAAGAGTCAGAAAAATCCATGGACCAATTGCCGTGAAGGGAAATAAGAGAAGCCCGGTCATGATAAAAAAATACCACTCCCCTCCTGTTTGGAAAGGACCGGCAGATGAAAATGGTCCAACTAAAGGAATTAGATAATGTTCAAGAGCAAAGCGCGCAATAATTGCGTCATGCGCTTGATCATAAGCCAACCCGAAACGGTTTACATAGTCATAAAATCGCAAGATTGTAGCAATAAGGAGGATACAAAGAACGGCTACATGAAATCTCTCTTCTATAAATTTATCAAGACTTTTTTTCATTGGGCCAGAAGTATGCGGTCGTCAAAACGATCGTAATAAACGAGACATGTTCTACCCCAAACGCTTTCACGGGAAGAGAAAGAAGCAAAAACAAAAAAATAATAATTAAAAAAAAGGACAAATAATAAACGCATTCAAAATAAACCTTATTTTAATAAATCTACCTCAGTACTGGCACTCTCAGTTGAAACATACTCCATAAGCTTAAACGCGGGAGAATTATCCTTCCAATTTATGGTATCTATTAGTTTTGCGTTGTAGGATAGCGCACATTTCCCCAAACCGACATATAGCACGCCTGGTTCCCACGCCACCTCGTATTCACCTGTTTTGCCTTCGCTTAGTGGACAATCTAATGGAACAAACAAATATTTGTCAAAACCAGTGTAATCCAGGTCTCTTGGCGATCCTTCATTTTGATACTTTTGAGGATCGTATTTGGTGTAAAAAAGAATATAGATATAGGGGCTAGACTGGGACTTTGTAACTACGATCTTCTTGTAAGCCTTGTAGTCTTTTTGCAACTCCACTACAAGTGGCTTATAAGCAAATCCCCTGTACCAAGCGTTATGAACGGGTTGATGAACGAAGAGTTGGTGAAGGAAATAAAATGCATTGTATGAGAACGCAATAAATACAAAAGCAACAAATACTCTATTAATTTTCCTATTTCTTATTTGGGCTATAAATTCTGTTAGTCCGAATGCGACAATTAGTTCTATAAAGACCACTAAAAGAAAAAACCTATGAACGTTAGGCGATTCGTCAACCGCCAGAGCCAACCCAAGCGGAAATAAAATTATCGATGCTAAAACAAACAACCCCCACCTATCGTTTTTCCTAAGTATCCTATATGCCCCGAAAAGAAATAACGGTAGTTCAATAAAGTAAAATAGCCCGCTTGCGGGAACTATCTCCCTATCGGGCTGACCACCCTTGAGAAAAAGAAAGTCGAAACTGAAATAGTCAAAATAATTTTTGGCAAAGAAAAGTGAGTAATCAACGGCTTTGTTGTGAAACACTCTTGCAAGTAAGGCGGAGGAATGACCATCCTCCCTTATTTTCTCCTCCAGAACCAACTTAACTGTCGGTGTATTAAAAACGCTAAGTTGTTGAAATCTGCTTCCCGAAGGGCCAAAATAAAGAAAAACGTCTACCCCAAGAACCAAAACAAAAAGAGGAATAAATAGGTATCTTTTTGCCTGAACAAGTTTTTTTCCGTAAAAAATTGATATTATTACAATTAAAATCGGTAGAAAAACTCTTGGTGAAGGATATGTGAAAAAACTTACTATCCAAAAAAACCCCGTAAATAGGATAAGAAGATTATTTTTTTTCTCCATCCATAAAAAGAATAAATATAAGCCAAGTAGGATTAGCACGACGGAAACTAAAGGATCGCTTTGCACACGAGATAATACTATAGATAAGGGATTAACAGCACAAAGGAAGGCTGTTATTATTGCTATCTTTTTATTTCTTGTTAATTGCAAGGCTAGAAGATAAGAAAGGGTTACAAAAAAAACTCCAAATATTGCAGTTGGAAGACGTACGGCAAATTCCGTGAGGCCGAACAAAAAAACGCCTGGAATTGTTAGGTATGCATAAATTGCGCCTTTGTAATCGCCGAAAGATTTAAGTATTAGTGGTAAAAATTGACCGTATTCGTCTTTGCCCGTTTGAATTAATGAGTACGCGTTATACCCAAATGCAGCTTCATCTGAATGGAACCCACTAGGAATCTGATCAAGTTCGTAAAATCTTAAAATAAAACTTAAGAACACAATTGCAAAGATAATAAATCCCTTATTGTAAAATTTGCTAATTATTGTATTCATATCTCTTTATATATTTTATCGCAGCATCTTTATCAAGAGTCAGTATTTTTACCTTTTTATTCTTAAACGCTTTCTTGACAAAATAGGCCGATCTTGTACTTACAAGATCTTTTCCTTCCGACATATATATATAGCCGATCTTGTTTCTTAATAAACTTTTTCCTACTAAGATAGGATTTTCGTTATTTAGTATTAAATTTCTAATCTTTAACCTCTCGGAAAAATCAATATTATGCGCCTCAAGTTCATTATGCAGGGCAGACAAAAACATATTTTTGTTGGTCAGAAAACTTACGTAGCTCGCTTGCTTCTCCATTTCAAATTCCGGATCAACAATTACTAAAGACTCTGTATCTTTTTGTCCGCGTAAAAAATTCAAAGCCTGAAGTTCTTCATTTGCGATAGTAAAACCATTCTGTTTTTTTATATCCAAAATGTTTCTGCCTGTCTGATATATCACCCTTGGAACAGTTAATAAAATAATAAGGACAATAATTGCTACTGGAAAAAATTTTTTATCGGGGCGAATAAAATAATAACAAGAAAGGGCGGTATAAATAGACCCTAATATAAATACAGAAACTAAAAAATTAAATGTATTTGCCCCGCCTGAAGCTTGAAGAAAAAAAGAACCTAAGATTATGCTCAAAATTATGGCAGAAATCATTAGAATATTAAACTCTTTAGGAAAAGAGGCGAGGGATTTTTTGCTTTGAAAAATCCCTATCAGTTTTGTCCCAAATGTGGAAACAAAGTAAATAAACATAAAAATTAGCTCGTACTGAATAACTCTTAACCAATTATTGTGGGTTAAATATACTACTCTCGCCAATTCCAGTCTTTGCAAATTAAAGAAGGGCTGCACAATAAAGTTTTCAAATCTCCAAAAGCCCGTATAGTAAAGCCCACCAGCATTAGAGTTAACGGGAAAATAAATAAATGACGAAAATATAAGTACTAATATAATAGGTAAAATCATTTTAAATTGACGCCTAATAAGAAAGAAAAGCGCTAAAACCCCCAATCCGGAAAGTGCAAAAAATCCTATATATATTTTAAAACCTATTAAGCTGCTGGCGATAAGAGCTAGTAAAATACCGCTGTAAATATCTTTTTTCTTTATCCAAATTATAAAAATTGATATAAAAGCGAAAAATTCAATCACGGCCATTGCTCTTGGAATGTTCTCCAGAAATTGCTGTCCGCTTTCCATCGGATTCATAGCAAAAAAAGAATTTCCCCGAAAAATTCCTAGAGCCAACCAAACAAAATCTCCGCCAAAATATAAGAAAAAAATTAAGAATCTGGTAAATGCTCTTTTTAATTTTAAGATACCCGCAAAAGCGACAGCAGATATCCCTAAGAACAGAGAAATAAAAACTGTCATATATTGATAACTCGTTGCCAACAAAGGTAGTTTAAAAATTCGTACCAATTCACCTATAACTAAACTTCCCCAGTAATGGTAATTTTGTATATTAACGCCGTACATACCCGGCTCGAAAGGAGGAAAGTTTTTTGCAATCTGATTAGTTATTGATAGATGTAAAATATTATCCATTATGCTTCCGCAGCAGAAATACAAACCTTTCAAGGTTAAAACCCCATTTAGCCATACCGAACTAAGCTGCATAAACATTCCAGCTATTATAATTAGTAAAATCAACATATCGATTTTCTTCAGACTCATTTTCCTTAATCCATCAAGCACATCTTCCCAATGCTTATTCTTAATCCATATAAGAAAAGCTGTAAGTAAATAAACGTAAGATGCCCAGCGTATTCCTAAATACCCTAATACATACCCTTGCCATCCCCAAATAACAAGCCCTAGGAGAGTAGAAACCGTAATTCTACTAAATGAAGGTAGATTTAATCTCTTGATGAGAAGGTCGCCGGGAATAAAAAAGGCTATAAACACCGCAAAAAAGAAGTAAATGAAATATAGCCAAAAACTTATATCAAGTAGTGTGATCATTTATTTTTATCTGGCCAAAAATAGGCTGCTGTAAAAACAATACTTAAGTATACAATGTGACTGTTGTTAAAGTATCTTGAAAAATACCAAAAGACAGATAGAAAGACTGCATAGACAATAATTAAACTCTTTACCGCAAGATTACCCTTCAAGTATTTAATAAGATAAATCAACAAGGGAATCCCCAACAATAGTTGGAAAATCACAAATGGGAAATTGTCTTTGAGATTGTTTATAATTCCAAACTGATTCAAGAGCATACCGAATCCATAGCCTGAAATCGGATAAGCATTTTCTGTATTGCCCGAAAGATAAAAAATCGTACTTTCAATAAACGCTTTCGGATTCCAAAACAAAAAAGGGAGAACGATTAGTGCGAACACTATCCCAAAAATCCCGATCGTTCTAAGTACTTTCCTTTGATCTTTATTCTTAAACCAGAGATATGCAATATAAAACGGCAAAATCGGCCAAACCGATTGCTTCACCGCAAAAGCCAATGCCATGAAAACCGCCGAAATAAAAAGTCTATTTTTAAAGAGAAAGAATAATGCCGGGAATAAAAACCCCAACATAAAAAAATCAGATCTGCCTTCTAAGGTGTAGGGTAGCATTGCCGGATTAAAAGCCAAGAGAAGAAGAAAAGATCTTTTCTTTTCTCCATCTTTTATTAGCATATGGGCAAAGATAAGTGTTGCAAAAAACAAAAACACCAATGGAATACGTCCATCAAAGTATCCCAATAACCTCCCGCTTATAAAAGAAAAAGGCATGGCGAATAAAGTATAAAATGGCTGCATTACGTAGTGATAAAGAGCGGGATTTTTCTCAGCAGCAGAATAATTCCATTGCTCAAGCGGTGTACCAAAATAATCTTCCGCATAAGGATTTTTACCTGCTAACAGATATCTAATTGCCACTTCTTGTTGAAGAACAATATCATGAATTCTGAATATAGGAAGGCTTTCATGTCGTAAGATTATTTCCGAGATAAATGCCCCTGAAATAATAGATAGGATAAGCCCCCAAAGAATAAGATTTTTACTCTTGTCATAAATCTTCAAAGAAATTGCCTTAATGTCTATGACTACCAGAGAAAGAAGGGCTATGAAAATCAAGGTAAAAAACCAATATGGAGTATTATGCGGCCAAATACCATGAGATAATATAAACGGCACAATTAAAACGAACGCTAGAATCGTATCAAGTTTAATTGACATTACCTTTATTTCTAAAGAAAATAAAACCGGAAATTAAAACTGCTACCGATGTCAAAAGTATACCAATATAAAAAGAGGCTGGGAAATAGTAAAATACTACTCTATTGTTTCCGGAAGGAACAAGAAGACCTCGGAAAGCATAGTCTACTCTATAAATTTTAGTGTGTACACCATTCACTTTTGCTTTCCATCCCGGATAATAAGCATCAGAAAGTACTAAAATCTTAGACCCCTTAGATTCCGTCTCAATTTCCACCTTATTTGGTAAATAACTCAGTATTTGAGCCTTTCCTGAACTATTATTTTCGGTAAATGGTAAATTTTCTGAAACAACTACCGTATTTTTTAGATCTATATTTTCGTCATATATCTCTTGTGTATATGACTGTTTGTTAGTCCTAAGGATAAATCTATCCACAAGAAAGGCTCTTTCGTAAGCATTTTTGTTCTCAAAGACTATAAAATTATCCTTTTCCCACACTTTTTCATAACGAGAAGGGTCTAGTCTCTTTTGTTCAATCTTTAAAAGTTCCTCCTTCTCAAATCCTATATATTTAACGCCCAAAACATCCATAATTCTATATTGAGTATCATTTAAATCTTTAAATGGAAATTCCGTAACTGCATATAGTAGCGCGTCTGATCTTGAGAATGCACCTTCATATTTTCCGAATCTTCCCGAAGATAATAACTCATTATAAAAGATATTATTAACCGGATCGTATCCTTCCGGCGAATAAATTTTATAGACAGTTGCAAAATTATTAGGAACAGCTGCTGAACCGTATCCCCAATAACGAAAGTTGCCTTGGTTTTGTTGGATAAATTCAATTAATGGGTGCGTCGGGTAAAGAAATTTTTTATCCGAGAACGAAATATATTTATGGGTAAATACAAAAGAGCTTACAAAAGCTGCTAAGATTAAAAGACTAACCAGAAATTTCTTTAGCTTTAAGAAGAATTGACTAAGAAGCAAAATGAGCAAAGATCCCATTGCGAACGAGGCAGGTATAACAAAGTTCCTTGCGGAAATAACATACCAGTTATCCGGATATGATTTGATGCTAATATTATTTATGTAAGCATTAAAAATAAAATAAGCAATTCCGGCGAAAATTAAAAATAACGGGAAGGTTCCAATAAGGACTTTGAGTTTGCTTTTCTCATTTAGCCACCATTCTAAACCAAAAGCAGAAAGCACTGATATTGCAAAACTTGTTATAAAGACTAATCTTATTGGTATCGCACTTGAAAGAAATGGTATTGAAAAATCATAAATTAATTTTGATGTTGGCAAATTAAAAATAAGTGATAGTGAAATTAAAGCTGCCGCAACAAAAAAAATCACATAACTTCGGTAATTTTTAAGCCAAAATGAAAGAGGGATAAAAACCAAAGGAACTACTCCGGTATAAATCATATTTTCATAATATTGTCCCTTCAGAGCTGCAAACCAATTCAGAGTAACGATATTCCCAAAAAAATCAGGAATGAATAACGTAATAATGTGATTTAAGGGCAACAAAAAGGAAACATTTAAATCATGTAAAGAAACTTGACTTCTGGGGGAGAAAAAATATGCTTCGACAGCCGGAAATAATTGTAAGGCTGGTAGCGAGAAACCCAATACATACCCACCTCCCAGTTTTATTGTAGTTTGAATATTTTTCCCCTTAGAAAGAAGAAATCGAAAAATAGCGTAAATAAAAGAAAAAATAAGAAGATAAATTGTGGGCTGGACGTAGCCTGCCATAATTGACATAGCGATAGAAAAACCAAGTAAAATTGTAAATTGAATTTTTCTCTCGCGAATTAACTTTTCTATCGAAAAAAGTACAAGCGGCAACCATAAAAAAGCGTGTACGGATTGCCATATTTCAGAATTCCAGATCTGTATTGTTGCTCCAAACGCAAAAGCAAAAGCTCCGAAATATGAAGAGCTTCCGCTTAATTTAAGAGACCTAAGATAAATATACGTAAAGAAGAGTGATAGCGCAATTGCGCTTACTTTGAGAAAAATTAATACAAGAGGCTTAGATACAAGGAACATTGAAATATGGATCGGATAGAAAACAGCACTCGCCCAGTTTCCGATGTGGGAATAACCCGCAAAATTATATGGATTCCATAAGGGGATTATCCCCGACCTAAAGGAACTGTAAGTAAAATCAAGTAAAGGATAAAATTCCAATATTTCATCCATGCCCATAAACTTAACAGGAAGACCGAGAGGGAATCCCGGCCATTTGAGAAAGCTTAAGGGAGACCAATGTTCAATAAGCAAATTCCCGTTAAAAGGCAGCAGTCCTAATATTATTGGATAATAAAAGATGATTGGAAGAAGTAGAAATACAAAGACCTTTAGCAGAAAGCTTACATTAATTTTTCTACCCATGTAGTTGGTGTCGTGTCTGTTACTATCTCCAAATTATCAAGATAGCGAAACTGTTGAGGTCCCATTTTTTTTGCCCAACCAACCATTTCCTTGACGCCCTCCTCAAGATCCACAGTAGTTTGATATCCTAATATTCTTTTAGCTTTATCAGCTGTACACCAAGCATTTATTACCTCGAGAGGTCTCATTGGGAGATATTTTGACGCAAGATGAGATGGTACATTTCCATCGGGGAAAAATTCTTTTAGAACAACATCGGCAAGTTCATTAATAGTATATTCTTTTGTTGGGCCGATATTGAATACTTCACCGTCTGCTTCCGGGATAACGGCCGCCTTGATGATATATGGGGTAAAATCATCAATATAAGAAAAGGCTCTTTTTTGAGTGCCGTCTCCATAAATATAAAAGTTTTTGTTATTTAAGATGCAGTTAATAAATATACCAATTACATTTCTATATGGATCAGCCAAATTTTGTCCCGGCCCATAAACATTATGTGGACGAATTATTACATATTTGAATTTATGTACTTCTGATAAGATTTTTGTTGCTTTTTCCATAGCAGCCTTTGAAACACCATAGATATCGTCTGGTTTGGTCTCCATGGCCTCATCAAAAGGAGGCTTTTGTGATCCGTAAACGCTCATAGATGACGTAACGATCATTTTCTCAAGGCCGTTCTTAATTGCGGGGACCAAAAGATAAAGATATGCGAGGTAGTTTCTTTCGGTACATGATATTGGAGTAAATTGGCTCCTACCTTCTGTTGCATCAGCGGCCAAATGGAATATAATTTGAGGGCGAGTTTTCTCAATAAATTCGCGAGTCTTCTGTTTTTCCCGCAAGTCTAACTTCGTAAATTTGCTTTTAGGGTTAACATTTGATTCATATCCTCCTGATAGATCATCAACCCCAAAAACTTCCACGTATCCTTGATCTATAAGGCCATTCACGAGGTGGCTCCCCATAAAACCCGCAGCGCCAGTTACAAGTATTCTTTTGGATTTATCCATACTCTTGATTCTATGTGTTTTTTAAACTTAAATCAACAATATATAATCTATAATATCTAATCTATAATATATTTTATATGTATAGGGGTAAAAAAGTAAGCTTAGTGTTTCCCGCATACAATGAAGAAAAAAATATTGGCGCGGCAGTAAAAGATTTCCTGTCTATAAGATTAGTAGATGAAATTATAGTGGTAGACAATAACTCTCGCGATAATACTTCTCAAATCGCAAAAAAAGCAGGTGCCAAAGTTGTGCTAGAAAAAAAACAAGGTTATGGTTTTGCATTAAGACGAGGAATGAAACAAGCAACAGGAGATTTAATAGTGCTTTGCGAGCCCGATGCAACTTTCTCCGCGGCAGACCTTCCAAGGCTTCTTTCCTTAACAAATAATTATGATCTTGTTATGGGGACTCGGACAAACAAAAGGTTTATTCGGAACGGTGCTAATATGGGACTTTTCCTCAGGCTGGGGAATATATCAGTAGCAAAATTTACGCAGCTACTCTATGGATTAAACGGCATCTCCGACTGTGGATGTACATTTCGCGTCTTTAATAAATCTATTGCCGAAAAAATATTGCCTCATCTTACTGTCGGCGGCTCTCATTTTCTTCCAGAAACAGTTGCGTTAACGAAACTTGCTGGCGGGAAAATTGCTGAAATACCAGTGCATTATGGACAAAGAGTTGGTGAGTCAAAAATCACAGGCTCATTTTCGCGGTCGGTTCAAGTAGGGCTAAATATGTTAGGTATAATTCTCAAATATAAATTCAATCCACCGAAACTCTCACATCACACCTCATAATCTAACTTCAAACTTCTAACTTCCCACCTCAGTCTTTAATCAACAAATCTATACTTTATTAGGGTCCAGAGGGCAATCGTTCCATCTCTTATTGTGTTAAGTTTTTTTCCCTCCTCATAGCCTCTCGGTTTAGTTTTTATTGGAATTTCACGAATTCTTAATCCTTTTTTTAACAATTTCGATGTAATCTCCGGTTCAAAATCAAATCTTTTAGACTTTAATTTCATATTACGAACTTCTGATCTTGGAAAAAGCTTATAGCAAGTCTCCATATCGGTAATCCATTGACCATAAAGAATACTCGTCAGCAAACTCAAGAATCTATTACCTAAATAGTGCATTAAAAATCGAAGCCTTCTTTCCTCTTCATTAAAATGAGGCATTCTATCAAGTCTTGTACCGTAAACAACGTCTTTTTTATTCTTAATCTGGGAAATTAGTCTCGGAATATCATCTACGTCATACTCAAGATCTGCATCCTGAATTATTATGTAATCTCCCGTCGCAGCATTTATTCCTGTTCTAACTGCTGCCCCTTTCCCTAAATTGGCCTCGTGTTTTATAAATTTTGCGCCCGAAAGATTTTTTATAGACTTTTGAATCTTGGAAACTGTATTGTCTGTTGAGCCATCATCAACAATAATGATTTCCTTCTCAATTCCTCTTAGTTTTACTCTATGGACTCTTTTTAATATCTCCTCGATGGTTTTTTCTTCATTAAAAACGGGGATAATAATTGATAACTTCATTAACTCTTGAGAAGATCCGAGTCCCTTACTTTGTAGAACTTTCTTTGCTCAGATCTTTTCATGATTATAGCAGGAAGCCGTTTTATAGCAAGAAGAAACCCTAAAAGGAATGGCATATCCAATCTTAAAACCGTCGTTGATAAATGATATGGCAACCATAATAAGTGTGAGACTATCAAATTCAAATCTGTTATATTTTTCCAAACAAAAATAAATTGATTACGATAAGCTGTGGTTTTCACTTGAAAGTCACCAAAATATTTTTTAATAGAACCTTCAGAATGCTCATGGATAACAGCACTTCTAAGTTCAAACTTAATTTTATAACCTGATTTTCGCGCCCTATATGAAAGGTCTATATCCTCCCAGTAAAATGGATCGTATAAAGTATCGAATCCTCCCAGCCTTTCAAATAAATCTCGCCTTAAGATGCTACTTCCTCCGGAAATCCAAAAAGTATCTGCTCTGTCAACCTCTCCCCGTCTATGAACTAAAAATCCTTTCTCCCATAATGCTTCTCCCCGACCCCGCAAAACTGTTTTTCCACCCTCAATACTTTTATCCATAAATCCTACTCCGAATAAATTTTCATCCGACTGTAAATCATTTAAAGCCGCTACCAGAAAGTTTTTCTCCGGCACAACATCTGTGTTAATCAACGCTACAAAATCTGCGTTCGATTCCTTAACTCCTCGATTAACGGCTGATGAGAACCCTAAGTTCTTTTCGTTCCGAAGAAGTACAATATTTTTATTATTTAGTTTTTTTACAAAACTTACGAGGCTCTCGAATTCTTCCTTTTTTGAACCATCATCCACAATAATTATTGACCCTTTATATTTTTCAACTGCCCCTGCTACCTTTGGCAAATTTTCTTTTAAAAGCGCAAGTCCGTTATAATTTGGAATAACAACATCTATACTCATGGTTAAAATAGATTAGCATAAAAAGTTACTCTATGCTTCCCGACAGGAACATATATTCCTCGAAGGGTATAATTCGTCTTATGTATTTCTACCTGCCTGCCATCAATAGTTGCCTTCCAAGTTGGATAGTATATATCTGCTAAAACCAGGAATCCATCTCCCGAATTTTCAGTTTCGATTTGAACATTGTTTTCAGAGTAATTAATAACAGTTGCTTTTCCAACTTTTAAATTCTCTATGTCCGAATCAATATCATGAACAAACGCAGCTTGCGCAAGATCAGCAATAAACATTTTATCTATAGTCTCTTGTTGGTCAGGCGCTTTGCGCACTTCACGAACGAAAAAGGCTCTGGGCAATACATCTCTATTCTCATAAACTCTTGTCTGCCCCTCCTGAAACACCTTTGAAAGTTTCGCTGAAGTCAAATCTGAAAGTGCAAGAATATACTTTACATTTAGTAAATCAATAATTTTAGAATCTATATTGTGGGGAGTAATAATTCTATTAAATCCAAAAGGTCTATGGATACTGTGGTCTTCGCGTTCCGACGCCGCAATAAGCTCGGCATATGAAAGAAGATACAAAGGATCATACCCCTCAATTGACTGAATTCTATAATATGTTGAGAAATTGGGAGGTAAGATTCGAGAGTCCGTCGACGCAATCCTGAATAAGCTTTTATCTTTTTGCAAAAATTCTATCGCGCGTGTTGTCGGATAAAAATATCCCTGAGGTGTAAACGGAGTAAATTTAATACCAAAACGAAAAAGATCATAAGAGGAAAGTGCGATAAGTAGAAAAATCAGCAACGTTCTTGCCATTGTTTCTTTGACAAAAAGTACTCCCATAACAAGAACCATGCCAATTGCAAAAATGCCGCTCGGGAATATAAGATTTCTTTTTGCGACTAATAGATTATCCGGCGTTATCTTAAAATCTATTGTTCCTAAACTAACAAGCCACAGCAACACAAATAAAATAACGAACAAAGTTCCTGTTGTGATAATCGCTTTTCTATTTACCTTTTTGTCTTGTATTAAATAATTAAATCCAATTGCCGAAAGAACTGAAAGCGAAAATGACATGACAAAAATCAATCTTGTCGGTTGAGCAGAAGAAAGAAAGGGAATTTCTAAATCAAATGGAAGTTTGGAGATAAATGTTGGAAGAGCAAAAAGAAGAGATATAATAATTGTTCCCATAAAAAATAAAACGTTTTTTTTCTTTTGTATGAAAATAGAGCAAAAAGCAAAAAGCAATCCAATTACGCCTACATATCCTACGAACTCGGCATAATTCCACACGCCCCAATAATTAAGGGTTGAAGGATTTCCAAAAAAATCAGGTATTATAAACTGCACCAGATGCTGCCAAGGAATAAACCAACCCTCGATATCTAAATAATTTTGATCTAGTGATCTTGCCGAAAGACTTATAAATTGTAAAGTCGGAATCCACTGTACCGCCGTCGCAATAGTAAATAGTAAATAGTAAATAGTAAATAAAATTATTGTTCGCAGTTTTTTGCCATGTTCAAACCACCTAAGTAATAAGTATGAAACCGAAACAATAAATACATAGAAGAATATTTGTAAGTGTCCTGCGAAGAATGAGGACGCAAGCGAAAACAAAAAAACCAACCCCCAAGGCTTCTTTATACTGAATACTGGATACTCTATACTCGATACTATTTTGTCGATAGACAAAAGTATCAATGGTAACCATAATGCTGTGTGGCCAATGTTTCCCCATTCAAGCCAGGCGATCGAAAATCCGGAAAATGCAAAAGATATTGCACCTAAAAGACTTGCACGATCGTCAAGTTTCAAATTTTTTAAGTAGGCAAACATGAACAAACCAGCTAGAAGCGGCGAAAGCATTATAAAAATTGACCATGATATAAAAAGAGGCTTTATGAATAATAATAAGTTGAGAGAATAAAATGCTCCTGACTGGAAATTTGCGAGCAAAGGTTTCCCTGCCATTTCATATGGATTCCATAAGGGAAGCATAAAGTTTGAAAGATTATCGATTACAAGCATCTTCCAGGGAATAATCTGGCGGACAGGATCAGTAATCAAGAAGTTTTTGAATGGGACACCTTGAGGACTTATTTTGGCATACAAATCTAGAAATGGGTGATAAAGACCTACGATAGTATCGGAGGGAATCGGCAATAAACCCTTCAAGAAAAATTGCCAAAAGAAAATAACAACTATCGCAACAACAGCAATCGGAGCCCAAAACTTTTTAATAAATTCGGTCATACCCCTTCAACCATTTTTTTAATTTCTTCACAAAATCCTTTCCCTTCAAAATCTTTTGCTCGCTTTATTGCTTCCACCGACATTGTCGAAAGGATTTTATCTTCTTTTACAAGATATAATGTCTTCTCTTCAAGTTCGGATAGTGTATTCCATAAAAAACCATTAATATTGTCTTCCACAATTTCTTTCTGGCCCCCTGCATTAAATACAACCGGTACTACTCCGGCTCCCATTGCCTCAACTGTTGATATACCAAAATGCTCAGCAAATTCCGGATGCTTTTCTAAATCTTCACCGTATCCTGACGCATGCCAATATATTTTTGCTCTTGAATAAATATCCCACAGCTCATCATTTGTCTTATTTACTAAGAATTCAATAGGGTATCCTTTTGTTTTCTTCGTAAGTGTATCGAAATCTGCCTTGTCATCGTCCCTAATGGCAACTACGAGAACAAACCTCCAATCCGGCATTTTATTAGACATTTTTTTCAAAGCATCAACCATAACGTTCTGCTTTTTATAATCCTTTACACCGGTTGTCATATCCATTACTCTGAATCTTCCAACATGGAGTATGATATTTTCCTTTTTAACTTTTTTGGGGTGAAGATCAACCGGAGGATAAATAACTAAACTGTCAATTCCAAGCTGTTTATCTATAAAGCTCTTTGTAAAGTAGGAGTTACAGAAAACTTTACTCACGCGCGACAGCTTAAGTTTATTTTTTAATCCTCTTCCCGCACCTCTTATGGGGCGCTGTATATGCATGAATAGTTTCTTGGAAAGAGAAAAAGGAATGCTGCCGTCAGACAAGAAAATGATTACATCAAACTTTCTTGTCTCGTTTAATCTCCTAAGTAATCCAAAAGATCGAGAAAATATATTTTTATAAGCCTTAATGTTTTCAAGATTAATATTAAATCTCTCACCTACTGACTCAAGATCCTGAACGTTATCCCAGAAAACGAAGACATCATTGTCTTCTGATAAACATTCCGCAAGAGTGATCAAATATTTTTCTCCCCCCCCATTATCATCTAGGTAAGGATCATAAACGCCAATATTCATATAGAAAATGGCTACATAGCTAAATGGTTATATGGTTAGAATTAAAAACTATGCAACCATGCAACTATTTTGACCATGTTTCAATTTTAACAGCTATTGATTCCTATTTAAAGCTGTGCTAAAGTTTCATTATGGATCCTAACGTTGTAGGCTCTCCGATATTATTACTTATTCTTTATGTTTGGTCTCTGATTGCAAAAGGTATTGCGCTCTGGCGCGCAGCCCATCTAAAGCAGCGGAATTGGTTTATAGCGATTTTAGTTCTTAATACGCTGGGAGTTCTTGATCTTATCTACTTGTTTAAATTCTCAGAAAAGAAATTAACAATACACGAAATCCGCTCCTGGGTCGGACTGAGGTCGCCATAGCGACCGAGGGAGACCGGCTGCGAGGGCTAAGCCCGAAGACAGCGGTGGCGCCGTTATTTTTTTAGTTGCCGCTCCCACAACTTTGCGTAGGTAATGAACATTGAAAAGGCTTGATAAATTGATTCGATCAATCCTGCTGTGCCATTTTTGTAGCCTTTTTCTGAAATATACGAACGTAAAAATCCGGTTATCATAACTCTTGCGAATCGAAAGACATTCATTTTTGGATGACGCGCCTTGGCTCTCAAATCAGCCTCAAATTCAGACCACTCATTGGTTTTTGAGACCATTTGTTCCAAATTCCGATGCGTATAATGAAGAATAGGTTTATTTATAGTTTCCAACTTTCCCTCGACGCCCGGTGTCTCATGCACAACCCCATGCCACCCCTTTAATTTATCTTTTCGAAATATACGCTCGACACGATCAGTGAATTCCCAATCTTTTCCCAAGTAAAATGTCTTTCGACGAACATAAAATCCGGAGACATCATTTCCCGCCTTACCAACCTTAGACTTAAACTCCTCGATAAAAGCAGATGTTGCCTGCTCGTCTGAATCTATATAAAAAACCCACTCGTTTTTGGCTAAAGACAGGGCCAAATTTCTTTGATCTGAAAAATCCTTAAATGGATTCTTTACAACTCTTGCTCCTAATTTTTCTGAAACTTCGATTGTATTATCTTCAGAACCGCCGTCGACCACTATAATTTCGTCTGCCAAATCTTTGACTGACTTTATGCAATCCCCAATTACATCTCCGTCATTCTTTGTAATTATTAAAACTGAAATCATATCGAATTATATTCTACATCTTTTTCCCTCGCCCTTGACGGGAGAGGGACAGAGTGAGGGTGACTGTCCCCAAAAACCCCAACAGCCCTAATGCCGTACCGATTCTGAAACTATCCGGCTCATAAGTAAACTTAACAGTATGCTTTCCGGCTGGAATAACAATTCCCCGAAATGCATAATCCACTCTATAGATCTTTACTTCCGAACCATCTTGCCCTGAGCCTGTCGAAGGGTCAACAAATGCCTTCCATCCAGGATAAAAAGGATCACTTAGAACCAATAGCGCTCTGCCGCTTGAGGAGGCTTCAATTATTATTTCATTTGAATTATAGCTTTTAATAATTGCTTCTCCCCAAGTATCTTCCGAAAGCTCTTGATCGATTTTTTCTTCAAGAAACACTTCCTCCTTTAAGTTAGAATTCTTATCGAACATAAGGCTCAAAAGTTTTTCGCCTGACGTTTCAACTCTATACTTTCCCACAATAAAGGCTCTGTTGAATGCTTTTTGATTTTGATAGACTTCATATGAAGCATCTTTATAAACAGGCGTAAAGTAGTCTACGGGATATTCCCAAAAAGGATATGCCCAAGCATATCTGCCGTCGGCAATCTTATGAATTATATATTTAACTCCTAAAAAATTCAGAATATTTTGGGTATTGTCGCCTCGCTTGGGAAAGACCACACCGGATCTTTGAGCTTTATGAAATTGTCCGTCAGATGCGGCCCCTATAAATTCTCCATATCTTGCTATGTATAAAGGGTCGTACCCTTCAATAATGGAAGCTCTATACGAAGTTGAAACTTCTGCGCCAAAATTTCCAAAAACTCGATCATAAGGCTTAATTGTTGATAGAAATTTCGAAATAGGAAGCTCGGGATAAACGAATTTGCGCGAATCGAATGGCTGCCATTTAATGGCAAATCTTAAAAGATCAAAAGCTACTATCAAAATCAAAAGGATTGGTAAAGCACTGATGAATTTTTTATTCCGAATAAAAATTGTCGATATAACTATTGCTATTGTCGATCCAAAGATCAAAGTTGGAAGTCTCAGATTTGAAAAGGAGATCCGAAGCTTATCTTCTGGAATAAATAACTTTAATGCCACGATCCCCCAAAGGATCGCAAAGATTACTCCAAAAATTAAACCCCAAACTATCATTGGTTTGTAATTTCTTTTTTTAATATCCTCAATTACTTTTTCGAACCCAAATCCGGCTAGAACTGCAAAACAAAAACTTGCTATAACTATTATTCTTGAAGCAGCAGATGTTGAAAGAACTGGAATTTTAAGATTGACCAACAGATCTAAAAGTGGACTTCTGAAGGCAAGGAGAATCGAAATTATCGAAACTGCAAAAAAGAAAAGAATTGTTTTCTGAGATTTTTTGGCAGTTAAGCTATAAAATCCAAGCATTAGGGGAATTAGTCCTAGATATCCATTCCACTCCGCGTAGTGACCTAGCCAATCGTTGCGGGTAACAGGGTTTCCAAAAAAATCGGGTGCCAAAAATGTAGGCAAATAACTCCATGGAATTATTTCAACTGCTGAAAATATTTCACTCCGAACAGAATGATAATACAATTCGATGGAAGGTAGAATTTGCGGCGCAGAAATAAGCAAGCCCAAGATAATAGATACTAGAGAATAGATACTAGATCTAATATCTCTCGTTTGGATAAGTTTAAAAAAACAATACGCAACAACAAAAAGTAGAAAGTACAGACTTGTTTGAAAATGCCCACTTAAAAAAGACAGAGGAATTGTTACTGTTAAAAGCAGAGAGTAGAACCATCTTTTTGTCTTGAAGAATTTTTCAATAGCAAAAAGTCCTAATGGTAGAAATAAAATGGCGTAACCTAAAGTCTGATAATTCATCCAAGTTGTGATAAATCCCGAAAACATGAAAGCAATAGAGGTAACAACCGACCCTCCTGAATTCACTCCAAGTGCCCTAGCAAACATATACATAAATAAACCGGCCAAAAGCGGCTGGAGCAAAACTGCAACACTCCACGCATCAACAAAGGGAAGGATGAGATAAAGGAGATTGAGTGGCGTGAGAGCGGCTGATTGATAATTGGCAAGAAGTGGTGTCCCGGAAAAACTATAAGGATTCCACAGTGGTATAATTCCTTCCTTCCAAAGATCAATAACAAGATTCTTCCAAGGATAAATTTGAGTTATTACATCTGGAGTTGCCCCATTCTTAAACGGACCTGCGAATTCAGAGATTGTATTCCATGGCGCGAAGAAATTTACAAGATATCCTGAAGGGAATGGGACTTTGACGAAAATGAAGTATGAATGTGCAAAGACAAACCACACGGCAACAATAAAAAGTAATGGCCAGTATTTTATAAGGAACTTGTTTCTAGTTAATAAACTTAGTTTCATATGAAATATTAAATAGCAAATAGTGAATATACATATTAAAAATCAAATATATTTAATATTTTATATGTATTTTTAAT
>Ga0209542_10005035_pt1 | contig 26744 bp, 29 predicted proteins | sample RifCSPhighO2_01_FD_184028 | JGI IMG/M metagenome (GOLD analysis project Ga0209542, IMG submission 184028) | Soil microbial communities from Rifle, Colorado - Rifle CSP2_plank highO2_0.1 (SPAdes) (version 2) | ecosystem: Environmental > Terrestrial > Deep subsurface > Rock core/Sediment ...
GAAGCATTTGGTCTTCTTATAAATTTCATAGTTGTTATAGTTTTTCTAGTTGCTTCACTTATACTTGCCAAAGAATTGGCAAACAAAGTTCCTGGCGGGGTAAATAAATTGACAGGTTGGGCTACTGCAACAGCGGGAGGAGCAACATTAGGTATGGCGGGGAGGTTTGGGAGAAATGTTATTGGTAGCAGAGCAGCGACAATGGCTAATGACGAGAATCTTAAACAAAGAGCAAGTGAAGGAAGTATGAGAGCAAAATTGCAACTAGCAGCAGCAAATAAAGCCACTAAATCAAGTTTTGATTTTAGAGGAACTGGTCTTGGTGGTTCGTTAGATGCTGGTAAAGCCCAGAAAGGTGGTTTTGTCCAAGATCAGAAAGATAGGGCCAAAGCTTATGAGAAATACAAACCAAGTAAAAATGCTATAGAGGAAGCAAGAAAAGCTGAAAACGAGTCACAAAAAAAATTAAATGAGGCATCAGAAAATGCAGTTTCCAAATCAGACGAACATAGAATGGCGGAAATAGAACTTGAACTTCTAAAGAGAAGCCCAACAAGAGGGTTGAGTCAGGAAGATTTGTCGGCGAGATCAATAAAAATCCAAAATGCACAAGAAGCAGCCACACGCCATGAAGAAGATCTTATTAGAACAAGGAAGGAATATGCCGAGACATCACCAGAACTAAAAACTGAAAGATCTTTGCTCGACCAAAATGAAAAAACAAGAAAAGATGTAGAGGATAGAATGAAAAATATGGAAGAAAAGATGAAAAACAGCAAATGGGCTGTCATGAATCCAATTGGGGGTCTATTTGTAAGTGGTAAAGTTAAAGCCCAAGCAATAAGAGCGGCTGGGAAAGGTAAATCTCCTAAAGAAGAATTCGCGGATGCTGCTAAAAAATTGGCTGATGCAGAAAAAGAGGGAGAAGAAAAGAAAGAAAAAGATGAGAAAAAGCAAGAAACATGAACGAACAAGATAAACTTATAGAAGAACAGTTTAACAAATTACCTAAGGTTCTTAGAGAAACTATTAGTGCCATACAATGGAAATCATCTGTGAAAGAAATATCTTCTGCCAATAAATTAAATCCAGAACAAGCAAGTGTACTAGAAAGAGAGATTATGTTCATAATCTATGGATTAGAAAACCCCAGTGATCTTATAAGCAATGTTATAAGGGAAGTCGACGTAAGTGAAGATGTGGCTATAGATATTGCTTATGAAGTATTTGAAAAAATTTTACAGCCTATTTCACTCAAAGCTGATGAATTAGATAAAGGGGGGAATAAGATTCAAAGTGTTCCCTCCATTCCTAAAATAGCGCCAGAAATACATCCTATGGTTGAACCAGCCTTCGCACAAGGCTCCGTCATGGTAAAAAAGGGAGAGGTTGCACATTCTGTGTCACACATAGAACAACCAACTCCACCCAAACCTCCTGTACCTGTACCAACTAAAACTGAACCTGAAAAAGTATCCTTGCCAGATTATCGTTACCCGGGAGGCAAAGACCCGTATAGAGAACCTCTACAATAGATAGTAATCAGTAGACAGTAAACAGTTAATGCAGAACATTTCTTCTTATAAAGATCTGGTGGTATGGAAGAAATCAATAGATCTTGCTACCTTAACTTATAAATTAACCGATAAATTCCCAAGGGAAGAAATTTATGGGATCAGTTCTCAGTTGAAACGAGCTGCAGTTTCAGTCGCTTCAAATATAGCGGAAGGAAGTATTAGAGGAAGTAAGAAAGATTTTTGCCATTTTTTACGAATAGCTTCTGGTTCAATCGCAGAATTACAGACACAAATCGAAATTTGTAAACACCTCCCGTTTGGAGAGAAACTAGATTATAATGAAATTGACGGCTTGTCAGTAGAAATCAACAAAATGATCCATGGTTTAATCAATAAACTTAAATCATAATATGTATCACTCTATCTACTATCTACTATCTACTATCTACTATTTATGAGATTCCAAGTTCCACAATTTATTGAGGTTGAGGATAAAATCTTTGGACCGCTGACTTTTAAGCAGTTTATATATGTTGCTGGTGGTGCGGGTATTTGTGTTATTTTATTTATCTTTCTACCCAAATTTCTAGCCATCCCCATCTCTTTGCCTGTAGCCCTATTCTCTGGCGCATTAGCTTTCTATAAAGTAAATGGAAAGCCGTTTATCAACATAGTAGAAGCGTTTCTTAAATACACACTTACCAATAAACTCTATATTTGGAAAAAGGAGGAGAAACCAATTCAAAAAGCCGCCTCCGCGCAAGGCTCCGGCGAACCGAAGCAAGTATATGTCCCTAAACTTTCTGAATCGAAACTTAAAGAGCTCACATGGAGTCTCGATATAAAAGAAAATCAGAATCCTGTAACTCAAGATGATACAAAAATCTGACCTTGGAAACTGTATTTAATGTATAATTAAAAAATGGCTCAAACTACAAGCGCTACTCAAGAATTTGTTCCTATAAAAGAAGTACGTGACGGTATCGTCATACTAAAAGATGGTGGTATGCGCTCTATTCTTCTGTGTTCATCTCTTAATTTTTCTTTAAAATCTGAAGACGAGAGAAGTGCCATCCTTTTACAGTTTCAGGATTTTCTTAATTCTCTGGATTTTTCTATTGAAATAGTGGTGCAATCACGCAAGCTTGATATTCGTCCTTATATAGCTCTCTTAGAAGAACAAGAGAAGGCTCAAACAAATAATCTGATGAAGATCCAAGTCAGGGAATATATCGAGTTTATTAAAAATTTTACCGAGAATACAAATATTATGACTAAAAATTTTTTTATAGTTATACCGTATAGTCCGGCCACGCTTAGTTCTAATCAGACCACTAGAAATATCGGTGCGCGCTTCGGCATCGGTAAGAAAAAAGATGCTGCGACCACCTCCGAATCCAGTTTTGATGAGAATCGTAGCCAACTTGAAGAACGTCTATCTGTAGTCGAACAGGGGCTTGTTCGTTCCGGTATCCGTGTCGCTCACCTAGGCACAGAAGAAGTTATAGAACTCTTCTATAAAGCATTTAATCCGGGAGAAACCGAGAAGCCTATTAAAGTAAAATAAATATGAGCATTTTCGATAAATTTTTCAAAAATAAAGAAGCCGAGAAGTCAGATATATCTTCTATATTACCCCAAGAAATATTCGAGGCCGGAGTTCTAGAGCTTAAAGACATTATAGCCCCATCAGCACTCAAGATTACGCCTAAAGAAATCAATTTAGGTGAGAAGATTTTACGAAGTTTCTTTGTCATCTCATATCCACGTTTCCTTACTGAAGGCTGGTTCTCACCCATTATCAATATGGATAAGGTATTTGACGTATCTATCTTTGTACACCCCATTGAGACATCCAGAGTCTTACGCCAATTCCAGAGAAAGGTGGCTGAAGTCCAAAGCCAGATACATGCCAGAGAAGAAAAGGGTCTTGTACGTGACCCTATGCTAGATGTCGCTTATCAAGACCTTGAAAATTTGCGTGACCAACTTCAACAAGCGCAGGAGAAGCTCTTTGACGTTGGGCTTTATATCACTATTTATGGAGACTCGGATACTGAACTCGATAAAGTAGAGACTGAGGTTAAATCAATCCTTGAAGCTAAACTTATTTACGTCAAACCGGCGCTTTTCCAGCAAGAACAAGGATATAAGAGTACCTTACCGCTAGGCAATGATTCTTTAAGTGTACACTCCAAACTGAACTCCTTGCCACTTTCCTCTCTATTCCCGTTTACTTCTTTCGACTTAACTTCTGACAAAGGTATTCTTTATGGCATCAACAGACACAACTCATCTCTGGTTCTTTTTGATCGATTCTCGCTTGAAAACTACAATTCCATCATGTTTGCCAAATCCGGCGCTGGCAAGTCTTACGCTACCAAGCTCGAGATTCTGCGTACTCTCATGTTCGATACAGAAGTGATAGTGATGGATCCCGAGCGAGAATACGAGTATATGGCTGAAGCTACAGGTGGCAGATATTTCAATATATCCTTAAACTCTGAACACCATATAAATCCGTTTGATTTACCCATTCCTGGTCCGGGGGAGAGTGCGGCCAATGTATTGCGTTCTAATATTATCAATCTAGTCGGACTTTTTCGTCTTATGATGGGTGGACTTACAGCAGAAGAAGATGCTCTCATTGACCGAGCTATCACAGAAACTTATGCGCTCAAAGACATAACGGCTGAATCTGATTTTCGTACCATTGAACCGCCTCTTATGTCAGATTTTGAACTTGTACTCAGCGGTTTGGAGGGTGGGGAATCTCTGGCGCAACGTCTTTCTAAATACACTAAAGGTACTTGGTCTGGCTTCATCAACAGACCAAGTAATGTGGATATTGATAGAAAATTCGTAGTCTTTTCTTTGCGTGATATGGAAGATGAATTGAAACCCATCGCTATGTACATAGTGACGCACTATATTTGGAACGCTATTAGAAAAAAATTAAAGAAGCGCCTTCTTGTCATTGATGAGGCATGGTGGATGATGAAGTCTGAAGACACAGCTTCATTCCTCATGAGTCTAGTTAAACGCGGACGTAAATATTTCCTCGGTGTAGCTACTATTACTCAAGATGTCGGGGATTTCTTAAAGAGTCCTTATGGTGTACCTATCATTACCAACTCATCTATACAGATTCTTTTGAAACAATCTCCTACAACCATAGATGAACTCCAGAGAACTTTCAATCTTACAGATGAGGAGAAGTATTTACTCCTAGAGTCAGACATAGGAGAGGGTATATTTTTTGCTGGACTCAAGCATGTGGCTATTAAAAACATTGCTTCTTATACAGAAGACCAGATTATCACTTCCGATCCATCACAAGTCTTGGCTATCAAGAAAGCTCGGAGAGAAGCTAATGAGAACAGAAATACTGTTATGGAAACCAAAAAAGCAGAGATAATGGAAGCCGAGATCAATAACCAATAATTTAAAATGTCTGGAGAAAAAAAAGAATTAAGTACAACAACTATTACCTTCATGGTATTGGTAGCGTTGTTCTACGATACTTTACAATTTGTTTTAAGTTGGATCGGTGTAGGGTGGCTTATCATACCAATTGCTTATCTTACTTTCTTTATATGGTTTAAGATGTGCGGATTAAATTTCTTAAGCCTTAAAAGGGCGCCTACATTGGGTATAGGAGGACTACTTGAAATAGCTTCGGCGGGAATAATTCCGTCTTTTACCTTTATAGTACTAAGAATTAGTCTGGATTATAAGATAAGAAAGTCTTTACCTATAAACACTCGAGAAAAGACACTATCCGCATCCGAGTTTAAAAAAGCTGCTTAAAAGTATGTCATAATAGTAATATGAAGAAAATCGTTTTTTCACTTCTCATCTTAACTTTCTTAACGCCAGTATATAGTTTGCAAGCGCAATCAGTAGATCTACTCTGGCAAGGCGATACTTACACATCACCTTTCTACAAAGGTCGAACTCTCTGGTCCAGTCAGTCTAGGATTAAACTAGTAGCTATTCCGCAAGAATTAGGATCATCAGCAAATTTAAATTATAAATGGACTAAAAATGGTGTGATACTTGGTAATATTTCTGGGGTAGGCAAAAATTATTTATCTTTTTCCGATTCCATTCTCTCTAAACCTCAAAGTGTTAAAGTAGAGATTATTTCCAACCAAAACACCGTACTAGCCAGCGCCTCTGTTATCATTACCCCTATCACTTCAAAACTTACAGTATATGAAAATAATCCCTTGTATGGATTCATGTTTCATAAAGAAGTAGGGAAGACTTACCAACTTTTAGAAAGAGAAATTACTCTATCGGCATTTCCATTTTTCTTCGATATTTTAAATCGTACTGATGACGCAATTGATTACGAGTGGAATACTAACGCAGGTGTCGGTAAGAACGGAAGCTCTGTTACTTACCGTACTCCAGACAATACCGCTGGTTCATCAGAAATCAGAGTGCGTGTTTCAAATAAAAATGATATCACACAAGATATTAATAAAAATTTCTTGATAAAATTCGAGAATAATACAAAAATATGAAATTATTTATAATTTTAACTATTCTCACTATAGTACTTGGCGTAAATTTGTCTCCATATAAAATATTTGCCCAAGAACAAACTGAATACACACTCTTAGCACCCTTAGAAGGATATGTAGAAAACACTACCACTGCTGGTCCGTATATTATTGGTATTTTTAATTTAATCATTGCTATAGCTGGCGGTTTAGCCGTTCTTAAAATAATTTATGGCGGTATTCAATATATGTCCACTGATGCATTTGGTGCTAAAAATGAAGCTAAGGATACTATTAAAAATGCTATTTGGGGATTACTATTAGCTATAAGCGCATGGCTTATTCTCTACACGGTCAATCCTAATTTGGTAGAAATTAATCTAGATATACCGAGACAAGGAATAAACCCCGATGGTGGAGGTGGAAGATAACATTTACAACCAAATGGTAAAATTATAAAAACATTTTAATGAGAAAAATATATACAATTTTAATAATAATCATATCAATAACTCTCATTGCCTTTTTGTGGTGGTATCTTCTTTTACGAGAGAAAAACATACCTACTACAGAGATTATTAGAGATATTTTACCATTTGGTACCGGTGAAGATATAAATATAGGTACATTGCCGTTAGGCGATATTGGTAGTGGAAGTATAGAAACTACTTCCTTTGACCAATTTGGCATACCAACCGTTAATTTGTTTCGTATCTCTAATACCCCTGTAGCTGGTACTCTAGTTTTAAATAGAAATAACCAGACTGTTGTTCGATATGTTGACCGTGGTACAGGACACATCTACGATGTAGCATTGCCTTCAAGTGCTAGTTCCACACCACTAGATAAGATAAAGGTTACAAACAACACTTTACCGAAAATTTATGAAGCTTACTTTAGACCAGATGGCAATGCAGTCCTTCTAAGATCACTTAAGGGTGATTCTGATGTGGTTGAAAATCTTTCTCTTACTCTTACCCAACCCAAATCAACCAGCACTCTTTACACAGTCTCATCCACAGCTTTACGCGGAGATATAAACTCTGTCACTGTAGGCTCTGGTAATACACTCTTTTACTCTTTACGAGACACTTCTTCTATAGTATCTTCAGCTTTTAATGGTACTGGCTCGAGAACTCTTCTTAATTCTCCGTTTAACGACTGGCAACTAGCTATTGCCGGCAATAATCTATTTATACACACAAAAGCAAGCTCTCAAGCTTCAGGATATGCCTATACATTAAACACATCTGGTGGAACACTTAAAAAAATTTTAGGACCATTAAATGGATTAACGATAAAACCTAATGCGTCTGGTAGTAAAGTACTTTATTCATATATGAATGGCAATGAAATAAAATTGGTTGCAAAAAATCTTAGCTCTCAAACTCTTTCTGAAATATCACCGGCAACATTATCAGAAAAATGTATTTGGAGTATAAAAAATGTTGATGTATTTTTCTGTGGAGTACCATATAATAAAATAAGTAATGCAGAACCTGAAAATTGGTATATGGGGGCAACACATTTCTCTGATAATATTTGGCTGTTTAATACTAAAACTGAAACGAAACAAGTCTTAGTGGAACCAAAAACAAGTCTTGGTATTGATATTGATGTAATGGAACCAAAGCTTTCTTCAGATGAAAATTATCTTATCTTTATAAATAAAAATGATCTAACCTTATGGGCATTTAGACTTCCGTAGTTTTAAGTTTTCTGCGAATAAAAAGTTCTTGAGCAATAGTAAAAAGATTTGTAGTTAGCCAATATAAAGCTATTACTCCAGAAATATTATAGGAAATAAAAAAAACTATTACCGGAAAAAAGTATTTCATCTGAGTCTGCATACTGCGGGCAAGATTGTCTCCAAATGAATTTCCTTTTGGTTTATCTTGTCCTTTCATTGAAAATTTAAATTGAAAAAACGTAGAAACAGCAGCAAACACAGCAAGGGGAATACTCTTGGCTGTAATATCAAGAAAACCTAAGAAAGTTGTATTAATATGCTCAGGTATAGCCACAAATGAATAAAGCAGAGAGGAATTTACTTCTGGAAAATGCAGAAAAATCTGGTACAAAGAAAGAATGATGGGAATCTGAATAATGATAATTAATATACCTGAAAACGGATTAACTCCTTTCTCTTTATAAAGAGCTAGAGTTTTTCTTGCTTGTTCTTCTGCATTATCTTTATATTTCTCTTTAATATCAGCTAGATCGGGACCTATTTCGGCCATTTTTACTTGAGTAAGCACTGCTTTCTTTGAAAGTGGAAAAATAATCAAACGAACTAAAATAGTAAGGAGTATAACAATAGCACCAGCGTCAATCCAAGGTAGTATGTTAAATGCAAAAACTAAAATATTATAAAGTGGGTCGAAGAAAAATGTGTGATAAAGAAAAGACATTTGTTAATTTTATACTTTTTTAAGAAGCTCGACTAGTTCATCTTTAAGATCTTGACCTTTTATATTTTCTGATCCTGCTTTAGCAATTAAAAGAAAAAGGTTGTCTGAAAGCTCGGGCATAAGGTTATGGACAGCTGAATAAACGCGACGACGAATTTTATTTCTGACTACTGCCTTTTTAGAAACTTTTTTTGATACGGAGATAGTTAAACGAGGTGTTTCCGCTTTAGCTATGCGCAAAGAAAAGTGCGCAGAGTTAAAATATTTTCTAGACTCTAAAAGTGGCTTAAAGAGTTCTCGTGGTATTCTTCTATTTTTAGAAATCATTTATAGAGCTAAACGAGATCTTCCTTTTCGTCGTCTGTTTCTAATAGTTCTTTTACCAGTAGAAGTTTTCTGTCTTGAAAGAAACCCATGAGTTCTGGCTCGTTTGCGTCTTTTTGGTTTATATGTTGTAGACATTTTTTCTTAACAGGTTATAAACATATTATAAACATTTTTTGAACATTTAACAAGTTTTTATCTTGCTCTTAAAAGATATACTATATTGAATTAAGAATTTTCATGATGGACTACAAGCAACTTTGGCAAAGCGTTTTAGTAGAGATGGAGTTAGGTATCTCTAGCGCCAATTTCACAACATGGTTTAAAGATACTCGTATTGTTAAAGAAGATGGCGGGGTCGTCATATTATCAGTACCAAATGCTTTTGTTAAAGAGTGGCTTTTAACTAAATACCACAACACTATCCTTAAAAGCCTTAGGAATATAGAGAGTTCTATCCACGCTATAGAATATGTTATAAACAAAGAAGAAACACACAGAAGAGATGATAGGTCAGTACATGAACTCCAGACTAAAGAACTTCCTCTACCGGAAACATATGTCAATAAAGATGATAATTTAAATCCGCGATACACCTTCGATACGTTCGTTATAGGTCCATTTAATGAACTGGCTCATGCTGCTGCTCAAGCTGTTATTAAAAAGCCGGGTATAATGTACAATCCTCTTTTTATCCATGGTTCTACCGGTCATGGTAAGACTCATTTAATACAAGCTGTTGGTAATTATATAAAGACGACTAATCCCGGTAAAAAGGTCTATTACATGACTTCAGAACAATTTGGGCAAGATTGCATGAATGCTCTCCAAAATCAGAAAATGAATGTTTTTAAAGAAAAATATCGCAAATATGATGTTTTAATAGTTGATGATATTCAATTTTTCTCAGAAAAACAGAAGTTTCAGGAGGAATTATTCCACTTATTCAACACTTTATATGATAATAATAGGCAAATTATCTTTTCTTCCGACAAACACCCATATTTTATTACCGGGCTTGAAGAAAGACTTAAATCCAGACTTTCTGCTGGTATGACTGTAGATATACCAGCGCCAGATAAAGAATCTAGAATTGCCATAATTTCAGCAAAGGCAACTCAACAAAACATTTCTTTATCACCAGAAATCATAGATTACCTTGCTCACACTATAAATGGCAATATTAGAGACCTTGAGGGGGCTGTTAACACCCTACTTTGCCATGCTCAACTAAAAAATAGGGAAATTTTGATGACTGATGTAAGAAATTATATAAAAAATAATACTAAACCAAAAAAGACTATTGCTGTTAAGGACGTTGTTAGAATTGTCTCTGACTTTTATAACATTAAAGAGGATAGTATTTACGAAAAAACAAGACATAAGGAAGTAATTAGACCAAGACAAATTATTATGTATATACTACGAGAAGATTTTAATATCTCTTACCCGTCGATTGGACAAAAATTAGGCGGGAGAGATCACACAACAGTCATTCACTCATGTGAAAAAATAAAAACTGATATTAAAGAAGATCAGTCATTAGTAGAAGATGTTAGTCATATTAGAAATTTACTAGCTGTGTAATAACTGTGAAATAACATGTGGAGAAACTATATAAATCATGTTAATAAGATAATAAAAGTAGGTACAGAAAAATATTTTTTCAGTAACTTATTCCTAAACCAAACAACTTATCCTCATGATGTTGTAAAAAAAATAAACAATAAATGGCTTACAAAAATAACAAAATTACCATATACACATATCCACACTACTAATAACAATAATAAATTTTAAATATGAAAATAGAATGTATTAAAGACCAACTAGAAGAGGCACTAAACAAAGCGGATAAAATAGCTGGTAAAAATACTACGCTTCCCGTACTTTCTGGTTTTTATTTAAATGCTCATCAAAACATTCTATCGATAAAGGCTACTAATTTAGATCTGGGTATCTCTATAAATCTACCAGTTAAGGTTGTGGAGCCTGGAATAATTGTTGTTCCTGCTCATACAATATCTTCTTTTATTTCCTCTTTATCTAAAGACAAAAATATTGTTATAAATACTAAAGAGCAAGTTCTTGAAATTAAAACGTCAACAACTAAAACAAGTATAAAAACCTTTTCCGGTGAAGATTTTCCACTTATTCCAGAAATAAGCGATGATAAAGCCTTTTCCTTACCGACAAGAGATCTCGTTTTTGGCATAAGATCAGTTATCTATTCAGCAGCCACTAGCAGTGTCAAACCAGAATTATCATCAATCTCTGTTACTTATGATGGTGAATTTCTTATTTTTGCCGCTACAGACTCTTTTAGATTAGCAGAGAAAAAAATAAGAGTAAAAAAAATTCCACACTTTAAACAGATTCTTATCCCGCAGAAAAATGCTATGGAAATAGTTAAAATTTTTGACAAAGGCGAGGAGGAAACTTCTATTTCTATAGAAGAACATCAAATGGCTCTAAGATCACAAAATATTTATCTAACCTCACGTATTATTGAAGGAACCTTTCCTGATTATAGACAAATCATACCTAAGAAAATTACCTCAAAGGCTGTTTTACTCAAACAAGACTTAATTAATTCACTAAAAACAAGCCTTATTTTCTCTGATGCCTTTAATCAACTAACCTTACATTTGTCTCCTAAAAACAAGAAGTTTGAAATAGAGTCAAAAAATTCTACAGTGGGAGAGAGTATTCATACTGTTGATTCTGTCCTTGAGGGGGATGATATTTCTATTAATGTTAATCATCGCTACTTTACAGACTGTTTCCAATCTATTACTACTGACAGCATCTCACTTACATTTAGTGGTCAAGCCAAACCTATTGTTATCCAAGGAGTTGGTGATTCTAGTTTTCTTTATCTAGTGATGCCCATGAATCAATCTTAGTTTGTGCGATTATTTAAAACTGTCCATAGATTAACGCCGTATTCCCAATTTTGAAACTGTGGATCATTTGATGGATTTTGAGGCAAAGGACCGCGCGGGTTGTTTTTATCAACCCAATAAAGAATTGAGTGTATCTCACTACCTAACTCACCCTTAAGAATCGGTTTAAGTTCTGACACATCTTCCTTTTCTGGAGGAATAAAAGATTCAAAAGTTGTTCTGGGAAGAACTCTATCAATAACCTCTCGCCATAAAGGAGAAACTATTAGTCCAGCTACCTTCTTCTCCATTGGTGAGTTGTCGTTGTTTCCAACCCAAGCTCCTATAACGATATTGGGCGTATATCCTATAATCCAAGCATCGCGATAGTCGTTTGATGTTCCTGTTTTAACCGCAACGTCTCTTGAAGTTACATACAATGGAGAGTTTGAACCATAAGCCGGCGTGCGTGCCGCATTGTCTGATAATATACTGGATATTGTCCGCGCAGTTTGCTCTGGGAGCACTCTATGCGATGAAGTGATGTATCTATCCACAGTGTTGCCTTGAGCGTCTTCTACCAGCAATACGGGGTTGTAGGGGTTGCGTACGCCGTCGTTAGCAAATACAGAGTAAGTAGACACCATATCAAGAAGAGATACAGAACCTCCTCCAAGCACTAAAGACAATCCATAATCGCTAAGATTAACCAGACTATCAATACCTAAGTTTCTGGCCAAATCTACAGCATTTTTTACTCCAGCAAGATAAAGCGCCTCAACAGCTGGGATGTTAACCGATTGAGCTAAAGCATTTCTGATAGTTATAGGACCCCGAAAACGGTCATCGTAATTTACAGGCGAGTAACATATTTCATTTGTTGTGAAATCATTTGGCTCACAATTAGGGGAAAATTGGATAGGAGTATCAAAGAGAAGTGTGTTGTCTGTAAAGCCTCTGTTAAATAATACTGAATAAACAATAGGTTTAAATGTTGACCCCGGTTGCCTGTGACCTAAAGCAGCATTAAAATTTCCTTCAATCTCTTTATCAAAATAATCTCTAGAACCAACCATGGCTAAAATATCTCCAGTTTTTGGATCTAATGCCACAATAGCATTGTTTTCTCCGTTGAATCGCTCTTTGTTTATTGGTCCGTATTTTTTAGCCACAGCTTCGGCGTCTTGTTGGATCGAATAGTCTAAAGTTGTTATTACTCTAAAATTGCCATTAGTAATTATGTCCTCACCATATTTTTTAGTCAGATGATCAAGGACAAAAAAGATAAAATGAGGCGCTTTTATATTACTCGTATTTCCTCTAGGTTTAAATTCCACTTTTTCCTCTAAAGCGTTTTCATAATCATCTTTAGAAATAAAGTTATTGGCAAGCATTTCGCGAAGAACCAGATTTTTTCGTTCTTCCAATTCTTGCTTATGAGAACCATAAGGAGAGTAATAAGTAGGAGCTTTGGGTAAAGAAGCCATGTAAGCTGATTCAGCTAAAGTGAGATCAGAGGCTGTTTTACCGAAAAAACCCTGTGAAGCTTCTTCTATGCCATAAATAGTTCCTCCGTAAGGAATTTCGTTTAAGTACAAAGTCAAAATATCATCCTTAGTTAGCACTTTTTCAAGTTTAAGTGCTAAAATCAACTCTTTTAATTTCCTAGTAGGTGTTTTGTCTTTGGTTAGTATTGAGTTTTTAACTACTTGTTGGGTAATGGTTGAGCCACCTTGGCTGAAAGAGAGGGTAGTTAAGTTTACTAAAACTGCTCTTAGAAATGAGGTTAACTGAAATCCGTTGTGATAGTAAAAGTCTTTATCTTCAATTGCTAAAGTGGCAGATTTAACATAAGGCGAGATATCTTCAAAAGGTATAAGCGCGCGTCTAACGTCGCGAGATGTGTCGTAGAGCAAGATTTCTCCCGTACGGTCGTAAATCTTGGTAGATTGGTCAACCCTGCGTTCAGAAATGCTTTCTAGGGCCGGAATACGGAGCGAGGCTGTCCATAAAACAACCATACCAGAAAAAAACAGCACAACAGTGGCTGTAAATAAAAAGAGGTTTGAATGGTAAATTTTTTTAACCATTTTTACATTATAAGAGGTTCATTTTAACACATTTCTCTTTTATCCTGAACGTGTTAAATTGACTATATATGAATAAAGATGTAGAAGAGGTTCTCTCACGTTCCGTAAGCACCTTTGTGGACCCGCAAGGAGCTTTTAAGGATAAGCTTCTTAAAAAGATTAATGGTCAATATAAAAAGGATATAGTAATAAAACTTGGTGTTGATCCAAGTCGTCCAGACATACATTTTGGTCATGCGGTAGTTTTACGCAAGTTGCGTCAATTTCAGGACATGGGGTGCAAGGTGGTATTTCTTGTAGGAGATTTTACCGCGCGCATAGGCGATCCATCTGGTAAAAGTAAAATTCGTCCAGAGATTGAACAAGCTGAAGTTGACCATAATGCTAAAACTTATATAGAACAGGTCGGTAAAATTTTACGCACAGAACCAAGTATATTTTCTTGGATTAGAAACTCTGACTGGTTTACAAATATTACTGATCTTAATCTGCCTGATAATTATAAAGTTGATATGGATGTGACTGTAAAAGGAAAAACTACAAAAATTGAAATCACCCCAAATTCATTTGTAGGTAAGGCAGTTGTCTTTGAACAAACTCGTATGCAAGTGCGCGATCTGCATCTTAAAGATCGCATCTCGGTTATAACTCTTCTAAATGTACTTTGGAATTTAAGAAATATAACTCATGCACGTCTTATAGAACGCGATATGTTTCAAGAAAGGATTAAGTCTGGTGGAGAGCTGTATATGCACGAGATGATGTATCCGATTCTACAAGGTATAGATTCATTCGTTTTATCTCAGATTTACGGTTCTTGTGATCTTGAAATAGGTGGCAACGATCAGACATTTAATATGCTCATGGGTAGAGATATTATGAAGGCCAATAAGACAGAAGAACAAGCCGTACTTTCTCTGGAAATTTTGCCGGGACTTGATGGCAAGGAGAAAATGAGTAAGAGTCTGAATAACTATATAACTATTACAGATAGTCCGTCTGAAATGTTTGGAAAGATTATGTCTATACCAGACTCGGCAATACCCGCATACTTTAAACTGGCTACTTATACATCACTTTCAGAAATTGCAGACATAGAGAATAAACTTGGAAGCAGTAAACATAATCCGAAAGATATAAAAGCGCGACTAGCTCGCGAGGTGGTGGTAATTTATTACGGTGAGGAAGCGGCAACTGGAGCTGAAAAAGATTTTATCGGAACTTTCTCTAAAGGTGGTATGCCTAAGGAAATAGAGACGATAAAAGTGGCATCGGGTACTAAACTCTCTGAAGTTATTTTATCTCAAGGGATTGTCAGTTCTAAGACTGAATGGCGAAGATTGATCAAAGAAGGAGCAGTCAGCAATGCCGAGACGGGGGATAAGATTGATTCTCCAGATGAATTTGTTTCTCTAAACATTGCTTTAAGGATAGGTAAACATCGGTTTATTAAAATAGAAGTTCTTTAAAACAAAAACCCCCACTTGGTGGGGGTTTTTGTTACATGGGATTAACGTCATCAAACGGTTCTTCATCCTCTTCCTCCTCTTCTGCTAATTCATCAAGACTTTCAGGTTCTTCGTCCGATATATGTTTACCTTTTTTAATATCATCAAGGTCAACATCAAGCTCTTCATCTTTAAGAATATCGTCGTCGTTCATGGTTCAAATAATCTAATTATTTTTAATAAAAATACCTAAATGTTCTAAAGGCATTTTCGAATGCACTTATTTGTATCAAATACCCTTTTTTGTTGCAAGGTGAGTAATCCCCACCGCGATGGCATCCACCTCATCATCAAGCCTTTTAAGTGATTTTTCTGATAATTTAACCAGCTTTTTAACCATAATTTCCATCTGAAGTTTATCTGCTTTGCCATATCCTGTAACTGCTATTTTTATAGTTTGGGGACCATATTCAAAAACTTCCATTCTAGCTTTACTAGCTTCATAAGTGATAACACCTCTAGCTTCTGCCACCCCGATGGCGCTTGTAATATTTGTATTGAAAAAGAGTGTTTCTATGGCAAGATCATCTGGTTGCCACTTTTCTATTATCTTTTTTATATTTTTACCTATAGCCAAGAGGCGCTGTGAGCGTTTCTCTTTTGAATCAGTTTTAAAGCATTCTGAAAATAAAAGTTTCGGCTTGCCCTGCTCCATTTTCAATATAGCGAGACCCATCCGGTCAAAGCCGGGATCTATTGCAAGTACAATGTTAGATTGCATTAGTGTAGACTTCTTGAACCTCATCATTTTCTTCTAGTGCTTCAATTAGGGCTTCCAATTTATGACCATCATCTTCTGAAAGTTTAATAGTCGTTGTCGGTTCTAAGTTATTGGTCGCAGGCTCTCTCTTAAATGCCCAAGTGGCTGAACCTTGAGCCGCTAAAGAAAATCCGTGTTGAGAGAGAATAAATTTTACTTCTTGTGCCGCCTTATTGCGATTAGTAGTCAGAGTTTCAATTACTAAAGCCGAACCTCCTGGACCGTAAGCTTCGTAAGTAATGGCTTCTAATGCTTCGGCATCAGAACTGGCGCCTTTCTTAACTGCTCGTTCGATATTGTCTGCGGGCATATTGTACTCACGCGCTTTGTCTATAGTGGCACGTAGTATAGGTGAAGATATATCACCATTTACTTGTTTGGAAGCGGTAGAAATAAGTTTGACCATCTTGGAAAATATTTTAGACTTGACTGCATCCGTTACCGCTTTCTTATTCTTAATCTTTGACCATTTGTTGTGTCCGCTCATAGAAGACAGCTTACAACTTAGAGCTTCTAGCGTCTAGTTTGATTATTTTTTTACAAAAGTTTTTTCTGCAGATTGGCTGGAGGAGTTTTACCAAGATGTTTATATGCATGAGAAGTAAGAGCGCGGCCGCGCGTAGTTCTCTCAATAAGCCCGAGCTGTAAAAGATACGGTTCGTTAAATTCTTCGATAGTGGCTTCTTCTTCTGAGAGCGCGGCCGCTAGAGTCGAGAGTCCAACCGGTCCGCCACCAAATTTGTCTGACATAATCTCAAGTAATCTTCTGTCAGAAGGCGAAAGTCCTTTCTCATCAATACCTAAAAGTTTTAAGGCAAGCTCCACAGTTTCTTTATTAAGCGGTTTTCCTTCTACTTGGGCAAAGTCGCGAGCGCGTTTAAGAAAATAATTAGCGGTACGGGGAGTAAAGCGCGAGCGTTTAGCAATCTCTTTCTCGGCATTGCCTTCCATTTTTACCCCGATAATTTTAGCCGAACGGCGCAATATCTCTGCGATCTCTTCTTCGTTATAAAACTCCAGACGAAACACTCCACCGGAAAAACGACTTCGTAGTGGAGAAGAGATCATGGCTACACGTGTAGTGGCTGCAAGCAGTGTAAAGGCCGGTAGTTCTAATTGTATAGTGCGTGCTGACGGACCTTTACCAATTATTATATCTAAGACACCGGATTCCATAGCAGGGTAGAGTACTTCTTCAATAGTTTTATTCAAACGATGTATCTCGTCTATAAAAAGTATATCTCCCGCCGAAAGGTTGGTAAGAATTGATGCAAGATCACCAACTCTCTCTATAGCAGGTCCAGAAGTAATCTTAATAGCTCTACCGGTTTCCTTAGCTACTAAGTGTGCCAAAGTGGTCTTACCTAAACCTGGCGGGCCATAAAACAAAACATGTTCTGGAGAGGTGCCACGTTCTGTCGCGGCTTGGATAAGTATTTTAAGATTGTCTTTAATTGCTTTTTGACCAATGTAGTCCTGCCAACTCGAAGGTCTGAGTTCATTATCAAGAAATGAGGTAAATCCGACTTCTTCAGTTGTCACTTTTTCTTTAGGTTTCTTACTTGACATAAAAAATATTATGTGCTAGACTATGATTAGTTCTTACTTGCCGGCAGGCAGGTCCAGATCATAAATCTCTAAGCAACATGCCCTTCGGGGCATTTGGACTTTTCCTTAAGGACGCTCTTGGTGTACCGGCTTGCCGGTATTTCTGAGGCTATCCTTGAAAGATTCGTTTAGCTTCTTGGTCATTCTCGAAGTGTTGCTTGGAGATTTATGCGCTGGAACTAAACTCCTCTCCTTATTATTCATTTTACCACTTTCATAGCAACTCTACGCTTGCTTTCTACAACACATTTGACAAGTCAACAACTCGGTCGAGTTCTTCTATAGTAGTGATACCGGAGAGTACTTTTATGATCCCATCTTCTACCAGAGTAAGAAGTTTCTGCACTCTGGCGGCTTCACGAATGTCGCGTTCGGAAGGATTATTGATAACAACTTTTTCTATATTGTTATCTACTAAAATAGCTTCGAAGATACCGATACGTCCTTTAAATCCTAAATTATTACATTCAGGACAACCTACAGAAGTCCAAGAATTTTTTGTCTGAATACCTTCCATATAAACTGGATCCACGATTCCTTTCACAACTTTCTCTATTAACTCTTTATGCGCACCATCGAGTGCTACTTCTTTCTTGCAAGTCTGGCACAGTTTGCGTACCAATCTTTGAGCTATGGAGATATTGATAGCAGAACTTATCACTTTAGGATTAACACCAAGGTCAAGGAGCCGCGGAAATGAGCCAGCGGCGTTGTTGGTGTGCAAAGTAGAAAGCACCAAGTGTCCGGTCAGTGCCGCGTTGACTGCCACCGAAGCAGTTTCATTGTCACGAATTTCTCCAACCATGATTACATCTGGATCTTGGCGCAAAGCACTGCGCAGACCTTCGGCAAAGGTATAACCTTTTTCAGCTTCTGCTTGTGTTTGGACAATACCCTCAAGATGATATTCAATGGGATTTTCAATAGTCACTACCTTAATATCTGGCGTATATATTTTTTTCAAGAAAGCATAGAGAGTTGTAGTTTTACCTGAACCAGTTGGACCGGTGGTGAGAATGAGACCATTTGGTTTTCTAATTTCTCCTTCAAGTATTTTTAATAAGCGCGGATGAATGCCGAGATTTTCTAACGCCACAGCTATGGTATCTGGACTAAGAACACGCATGACCACTGACTCACCATAAGGTCCGGGCAGAAGCGAGGTGCGCACTTCTATCTCAGAGTCAGTAAGTTTTATAGAAAAACGTCCGTCTTGAGCTTTCTCTCTGATGTTGAGTTTGAGTTCACTGACAAGTTTTATGCGAGAAAGCAGTAATTCAAAAGTTTCAGAATCAAAATGTAATATATCAGTAAGCACGCCGTCTAGTCTGTAACGCAAACGCAAATCCTTATCCTCTGGTTCGAGATGGATGTCAGAAGCTTTGAGAGCGATAGCTCCGGCTAAAATAATTTCTAAAATTTTTGAAATGCGATAAGCGCGTTTCAAAGAAAGCACTCCCTCGATCATTTTCTTAACATCACTAAGCGAAGTAACTTTCTTTGTCACCTCCATGATCTCTTCGTTTGATATATCGAGAGCACCAGACTTGGTTTGGAATGAATATGAAAGATCTTTATATCTTTCCCAAACCTTATTTAAACTCTGATGTGAGACCATGAATATTTCTGGTATATAACCGCGATGTTTTAAATCTTCGATGGCTTGCGCAGTCTTCTCCTTGTCAGGAGAGAGAACGGCCACTTCGATCTTTTTATCCGTAACATTGAAGACTGCCAAATCGGCTTCTCTAGCCTCAGCTTCTTTGATAATCCTTAAAGCATCAATGTTTATAGGATGTGTGGAAAGATCAAGGTAAGGGACACCGTGGTGTGAGGATAGAGTAGATACGAGCTCCTCCTCCTCTTTTTTATGTAGTGTGTCTATTCGATCCTTCTGCTTATCTTCGTCGAATTTAATCATTAATACATTATAAGGCTTCTGGCTTTTGGGTACTAGTTTTGGTTTAAAATTATGGTTATTTTGACACTTGACTTTGTATGTTATATTGTGATATAATTATAAAAGAGGAGGGTATTAGTATGAATAAGTTCTTTGCCGTGATACTTGTCGTCGCAACGGTGGCGGTGAGCGGGTGTGGGGCAACCCTCGCGATTGAAGGTCCTGCGGTTGGTGGTCGCAGTTCATTTTTCGGGAACTCTACGGTTGTGATCACCAACAACACAACCGCGACTGTAGATGTCCTTAGAAATGGGGAACTCCTGTGTCCGGGAGTTCGTACAGGACAAGTCTGTCGTGACGTTCTAAGGAACTTCAGTCAGCGGAGTATCAGCGTGGGGTATACGGCTATTGCCACTACCCCAAACGGCGACGTCGTCGGAGTAAGTGAAAGAAGGTTTACTATCAGTAGTTATAGTCGATATCGTCAGGCACGTGCGGAGCTCTGGACCATCCAGAATCTTCGACGACCGCGCTGAATCCAACACAGGTACCCAAACCGAAGGGCGGGAGCGACTTGTTCGCCTCGCCCTTTTTCATATCCAAAATGTTAGAATCCTCTCATGAAGCATGTTTCCAAAAGTACTCAAGAAACCAATAAGATTGCAGAAGGTTTCTTAAAAAATCTTAAACCAAGAGAGCAGGCTACTATTGTGGCTTTGCATGGTAATCTCGGTGCCGGTAAAACAGCTTTTACCAAAGAAGTGGGAAATATTTTAGGAGTAATTGAAAATATGTATAGTCCAACTTTTGTGATAGAGAAAATATATAATATAGACTTCAAATGTTTCAAAAGATTGATTCATATTGATGCTTACAGGTTAGAAAAACCCGCTCGACCGGATGACTCCGGTCATTCAGGCGGGGAATCGGAACTCTTGCATCTAGGTTGGGAAGAATTGATCAAAGAACCGAAGAATCTTATTTTTATTGAATGGCCGGAAAATGTTTCTGGCATTATTCCAGATTATGCCAAAAGAATTTATTTTGAATTTATAGATGATAAAACTAGAGAAATAAAATATGAAGACTGAAAAGCTAAAAGCTGAAAGTTATAAGCTGGTATTACTCGACTCGCACGCCATCATTCATCGCGCTTATCATGCTTTGCCAGAATTTGCGACTTCGAAAGGCGAGCCGACTGGTGCACTCTATGGTCTGGTGGCAATGCTTTTAAAAATAATTACGGACCTTAAACCCAATTTTATAGTGGCATGTTTCGACTTACCCGGTCCTACTCATAGACACGAAGCTTATGAAGCTTATAAATCAGGACGAGCTAAAACTGATGACAACCTGATCTTGCAACTTGAGAGGGCTAAGGATGTTTTCAAAGCTTTCGGTATTCCCATCTACTCTCATCTGGGTTTTGAAGCTGACGATATTATCGGAACCATAGTTCATGATTTGGAAAAGTCTACCAGAATGAATGGTCGTTCGAGTAGTGATAAAAATACGGAAATTATCATTGCTTCTGGCGATATGGATACTCTACAACTTATTAATGGTAAGAAGGTGCAAGTTTATACATTGAAAAAAGGTATTAATGACACCATTCTTTATGATGAGAAAAGGGTTTTGAGTCGCTTTGGCTTTCCTCCAAAACTCATTATTGATTATAAGGGCTTGCGTGGGGATCCATCGGACAACATTATCGGAGTAAAAGGCATTGGAGAAAAGACCGCCACCTCTCTTATTATTACTTTCGGTACTATAGAAAATATTTATAAAGCTCTTAAGAAAAAAGACGATACTTATAAAAAGGCTGGTATAAATGAACGCGTTAGAAATCTTTTGATTGAAAACGAGGAGGATGCGCTCTTTTCAAAAACTTTAGCCACCATACGCACCGATGCGCCTATAAACTTTACTCTACCTCCAGAATGGAAAGAGGGTTTAGAGATTGATAAAGTACTTGATTTGTTTCAAGAGCTGGAGTTTAGAACTATGGGGGAGAGAGTGAAGAAGTTGATGGGAAAATCTGAAAGTCTCACGGGAAAAGGTCAGACCTTAAATACGGATTCCAAAGGTCTGACCTTGAGGAGTGAGACTTCAAATACTAAAGAAGAAAAAGAACTAAATTTGGCGCTTTGGGTTATAGATTCAAATATATCTTATCCGAAACTTGAAGATGTATTTAGATTTACAAAAGCTAAGGATATTAAAGAAGCCAGAAATATTATAGAAAAAGAGTTAGATAAACGTAAGGTCAGAAAAGTTTTTGAAGAGATTGAAAAGCCCATCATAGATATTGTAGACAAGATGAATGAAAGAGGAGTCAAGATTGATGAAAAAATGCTCAAGGGCCTTTCTATAAAGTATCACGAAGAGTTAACACGTCTTGAGAAGGAGATCTGGAAAGAAGCGGGTGAGGAATTTAACATCAATTCTCCCAAAGTACTCTCTGGTATTCTCTTTGATAAACTGGGATTGGCAGAGAAATATCAGAAGAAGACACCCACAGGTTCTCTCTCTACTAAAGAGTCGGAGCTGGAGAAATTGAGAGACAAGCATCCTGTCATCACTATGGTTCTTGAATATCGCGAGCTTGCCAAACTGCTTTCAACTTATATCGACGCCATTCCGCCTCTCTTGGATAAAAAGTCACGTCTACACTCTACTTTCTTGCAGGCAGGTACTACTACTGGCCGTATGGCTTCTAATAATCCTAATCTCCAAAATATTCCGAACAAAACCATACTTGGACGAGCTATTCGCAACGCCTTTGTGGCTGAAAAAGGATCAAAACTCATAGCACTCGACTATTCGCAGATAGAACTGCGTATTGCAGCTATCTTGTCACAAGATAAAAAACTGATTGAAATATTTAAAAAAGGAGAGGATGCACATGCCGGAGTGGCCTCACGTGTGTTCAAAGTTCCGGTTGATAAGGTCGATAAGAGTATGCGCATCAGAGCTAAGACTATTAACTTCGGAATTCTTTATGGTATGGGAGTCAATGCTCTGAAAGCTAATCTTGGCGTTGATCGCAAAGAAGCGCAGGAGTTTTATAACGAATATTTCAAAACTTTTACCGGTTTGGCAAAATACCTGGATGAGGTGAAGGCCAGTGCTAAACGAAAAGGTTATACGGAAACCATGTTTGGCAGGAGAAGATACTTTGCCGGATTTAATTCACCTCTACCTTATGTGCGGGCTCAAGCTGAAAGGATGGCTATCAATGCTCCAATGCAGGGTACTCAAGCGGATCTTATTAAAATTGCTATGAAGAATATCGATGATTATATAAGATCAGAAAACGAATCTGGCGATATGCATCTAGTACTTCAAGTGCATGACGAGTTAGTGTATGAAATAAAAGACTCTCTAGTGGATAAAGTTGTCGGGAAGTTTAAAGAAATAATGGAAGGAGTTTTACCAATGAATAAAACTTTAGGCGTGCCTATCATCGCTGAAGTCTCTGTGGGTAGTAATTGGGGTGAGATGGAGAAAATAAAACTATGAATAACAAATCAGGAATAACGAATAACGAGGAATTTTATCACAAAGATATATTTGGCAATGTTGTAGATATTGATCTTGGGGCAACAGAAGATGAAGAGGAAAAACCATTGCTTGATAAAAGAGGAAGAGAATTCAATATATTTACTTTTACAGATGCGGTAGGTGCGAGAAAAAAGAAAGAAGCCTGGATACTTTATCAAAAGGCACTTTCGGCCGGGCTTTCGGCTGAAGAAATATTTTTCAAACTGGTTTGGCAGGTTAAAAGTATGCTTGTGGCAAGTAAGACTAAAAATGCAGAAGAGGCAGATATGAAAACTTTTCCATATAACAAGGCAAAAAGTTTCTTGAAAAATTTCAAATCCGAAGAACTTGAAAATTTATCTGAAAATATAATTATTGGCTATCAAGAAGCTCGTCGCGGGATGGGTGAGATGGAAACTTTGGTGGAGAAAACTATTTTGAAACTGTGATTTTGTAGTGGTGCGCCCAGTAGGGATCGAACCTACGACCTTGTCCTTAAAAGGGACCTGCTCTACCAACTGAGCTATGGGCGCAAAATTAGCTTCCAGCTTTTAGCTACTAGCTGTTAGCTTGGATAATACGATAAAAATGCATTGGAAGCTAGAAGCTGACAGCTATAACCTAATAGCTATTTTAAAGTGGGATGTCTATAGCATAAGCGCCAGCGCCAGTGAGTAGAAGAGACAAGGATATGGTGAATATAAGAAGATAGAAAACCATGTCACGCCTGAGAATTTCTTGAGCCCTCCACTCTATATAAAGCTCAATGCCGGTAAATATTACGAAAGTTAAGGCCGCTACTTGAGTCCAGAGACCGATTATTAAGAGTGCACCGCCTACGATCTGAAGCATTGCATAGAGCGACAAAAATAAATCTACAGGACGCAAACCAAGTGTTTCAAAAGAGGCAAGCCATCTTTCTTTCTCTCCTCGAAACTTCAAAAATCCCAAATCAATAAATATTAGACCTACAAGTACGCGCAAGATAAGTGGCGCAAGTAGAGAATAGTTGAGTAGTTCTGGAAATGGATTAAGCATAGTTTTATGATACCATATCGAGAATATATGAAGGAATGCATTCTGGTTCTCGATAATATTCGCAGTGTGGAGAATGTGGGCTCCATCTTTCGCACAGCGGAAGGTTTGGGGGTTTCGCAGATAATATTGGCAGGTATTACGCCGACACCCTTGGATCGCTTTGGTCGGGAGAGGAAAGATTTTTCCAAAGTTTCTCTCGGGGCAGAGAAATTGGTGAAATGGAAATATGAAAAAGACACTGAGTCTATAATAGGGGGTTTAAAAAAAGAAGGATTTTTTATTGTCGCTTTAGAACAAACCAAATCATCTAGAGATTTAAAAGATATAAACGTGCCAGATAAGTTTGCTTTGATTGTCGGTAATGAAGTAGAGGGTGTGTCTAAGAAAGCCCTTGATGCTTCTGATGAAATAGTAGAAATACCAATGGCAGGAGAAAAGGAATCGCTCAATGTTTCTGTTGCAACAGGTGTAACTCTTTTTAAACTACTTGCTTGATTTTTTGCGAGACAGGAATAGTTTCTGGTGTACGGGGCAGAAGTGGGTGCTACGAGTTCCTACGATTATACGTTTGATTATTCCATCGCAACCTTTTTTCTCACAAGATTTACCTGTGCGTCGATAGGCGTGGTGATGGTTTTGGAATTCGCCTCTTTCTCCTTTTATGTTTCTGTAGTCAGACATCGAGTCTCCGCCTAAATTGATACCTTTCCGTAAAGTTTCTTTGATGGCTTTGAACATGGCTCGAAGATTTTTTTCTGGAATGTATTTTGGATAGGAGAGGGGGTGGACTCCAGCTCTCCAAAGAATTTCGTCTGAATATATATTGCCGATACCGGCAATGAGGCTCTGGTCCATCAATACTTTTTTAATTTTCCCTCTTGGCCTCTTTTTAAGCTGTAAGCTAAAAGCTTTAAGCTGAAAGCTTGGGTCTAGCGGTTCTGGTCCTAGGTGTTTGAGGTGTAGAGATTCGGCAAGTTTGCCAGTCTCTATTAATGTCACTTTGGCAAATTTACGCATATCGGAGAAGTATAAATGCTTGCCATTATCTAGAGTGAAATATAATCGGATGTGTGAATTGAACGGGTCACTTTTATATCCTTCGTATAAGAAGTGCCCGGTCATCTTCATATGGATGAGGATAGTATGTCCGCCAGATAAATGTATTAAAATGTTTTTGGCTCTTCTCTCGGCTTTCAAAATCTTCTTGCCGATCACTAGCTTTTTAAACTTGATGAAGAATTTGTGGTTCTTTATCTCGTCTCTACCTTTGAAGTAAGAGCTTTTATAACTACTCCACACATTAACAATTTTATGACCTTTGACAGTCTTATTAAGACCGTCAACTGTAGTTTGGACTTCTGGTAATTCGGGCATGACACTAGCTTATAGCTTTTAATTTAAAGTAACCAGTTTTTGATATAATTAATTCATGAATGAAAAAGCTTATATTCAGGGGGGTAAAGTAATTGAGGCAAATGAACAATTTAAACACGTTATGGCTATTACCCTTAACCCAAAATCTAACTACAAGGAAGGTGTACTTCGTTGTATAACTAGTCGTTCTGGGGATTTGTCTTTTCGTGGAAATATTGATAGAAGTGAACTTCACAAAATTTCTGGTGAGTCTTTGGGAAAATTTATAATAAGCGAAAAATTGAATCTTCGAAATGAAGATAAGATAACCCAAGAGCTAAATGGGAAAGATCTAGATCTTCTAGGGCTTGAAGATCCAGATATATTTATAGACGAGAGAACAGGTCTAACCCATTTATATTTCACAATGCCATTTCATAACAAAAAGTTTGAAGATAAATCTTTAACTTATCTTGGACATGCTGTTGGTACAGATTTAAATTATCTAGAAATGACAAACCCCGTACTCATGGTAGATAAATTGGGGGATGGTGCCAAGGAAGTGTCTATTGCTCCAATGAACTCAAAAGGATTTAGATATAATCTGGTTGAATCAAGTAAAAAGGAAGATGACTTTGTGTATTCTACAGTTAGAATAGTCGTTGCACATGATATGGGAGGATCTTGGGAATATGGCGAGGTAGCTTTTCATCCTAAGGAGCATAATCTTTCTTGGATTGCCGGACACTCATCACCAGGACCACTTTTGCCAAAAAGTTTTATAGATGTCGGGAAAGGAAAATTACTCGGAATAATAAATGGATGCGAAGCAAATCAGAAAGTGGGTGATGATATTAAATATGGTAATTTTTCAATAGGATTATTTATATATGATTATGAAAATGGAAAAATAAATTGGGTATCGGAAACATCTTTCATTAAAGATACTGAAGCTGGTAGGAATGGAGGTCGGGCAATTACTTTTGCAAGTCAATTTGTGGAGACAGATCCCGGGAAGGGTATTTTATATGCCCATGTAGATGATTCATTTGTACGCTCTTATACTCTAAATGTAGAAGGGATAAAAAAGTTATTGCCAGTTAATTTCTTTTAGCCAAAAGTTTCAACGCGGCTTTGACACGTTCACCGGCTCCTTCTATTTCTTTTGATACCTTCTTAAGAGATTCACGGGCATCTCGTTCGCTATAACCAAGAGAGACAAGGGCTTCTAGAGCATCGCCTTCAGAGCGGGTATCCACACTTGTATCTTCTTTGGTAATCTTCATTTTATCTTTG
>Ga0209542_10005043_pt1 | contig 26726 bp, 22 predicted proteins | sample RifCSPhighO2_01_FD_184028 | JGI IMG/M metagenome (GOLD analysis project Ga0209542, IMG submission 184028) | Soil microbial communities from Rifle, Colorado - Rifle CSP2_plank highO2_0.1 (SPAdes) (version 2) | ecosystem: Environmental > Terrestrial > Deep subsurface > Rock core/Sediment ...
GCATCAAAACTTGTCAACTGTTTTAGCCAAAGTTAAGCGGATTTCATCCCAATTAAAGTCGTTTCCTAACATTTCTTTAATCGGCGTGAGCCGGTCGGCGCCGATTTGCCGGGCGGCTTTTTTAATCAACTGCTGTTTTTTCGGCTCCACAAACCTATTAATATCAATCGGTTTGCCGTGCTCAATCAGAAAGCAGAGGTGCTGAACGATGGTCGCCGGCTTTAAGTTCCGCCTTTGCGCCATTTCCTCCAGGGACATGCTTTGTTGATAAAGTTCGTAAGTTTGGAGCTGGGTAAGTTTTGTTTCCAAAGAAATCACCGCTGATTGGTTAATGGATTTTGATTGCCGGCTATTGACGGCCGGCAACTCGTTGAGCGTCGCGCAATTATCGCACATACTGCAATTTTTTGCCGCACTATCCTGAAAGTAGTCTAAAATGTATTTGCGCCGGCAAGAATCGTGGAAGACGTAACTTTCCATCAAGTCTAATTTATGCAACTCGCGTTTGTGTTTAGCTTTCAGCGCGGAGAAATCAATCCGCAGCTCTTCCGGTTTAACCCGTTGTAAAATTTTAATTTCCGTGCCGCGGAAGGGCGGGCGGTACTCGGCTAAATTTTCTTCCGTTAATTTTTTTACCAGCCGCGTTACGGCTTCGCGCTTGACGCTTCCCAGCGCCGCCAAATCTTCGGGGGAAAATTCTACGCCGCTAAGCAAACTCTCGCCATAATGTTTAATCAAGGCCTGCAAAGTTTTAGTTTGTACTTTAGCTTTGGCGCCTAAAGATTCCCGCACTTGTTCAGGACGCTCCATAAAACGCAAATACGCTAAGCCGTTTTTTTCCCGGCTGCGCTCCAGATAACTTTCTTTTTCTAAAATTTTTAAGGCCGTGCCGATCGCCATATCCGGCACTTGCTCGCTTACGCCCTCCATTAATTCGCTGTAGGTAGCAAGCACCGTGTCGCTGTCGTATGATAATAGAGCGGCATAAACTTGGGTAATAACGCGCGGCGGCGGATTATCGCCGGCAATAAAAAATTCGCGCAAATAACGGTCGGCCGGCGAATAAAATAAGATGCAGTAGCTTTTTTGGCCGTCTCGGCCGGCGCGGCCGGCTTCCTGATAGTAGGCCTCAATCGTGCCGGGCATGTCAAAATGGATAATTAAGCGGATGTCGCGTTTGTCAATTCCCAAGCCGAAAGCATTCGTCGCGACAATAATGCGCGCCGCTCCGGACATAAATTCATTCTGCACGTATTGGCGGTCCGCCGCTTCCATGCCGGCGTGATAACCGATGGCGGTTATGCCGTTAGCGAGTAAATACTCTAAGATGTCTTCAACTTTTTGCCGCGTGCCGGCGTAAATAATGCCCGCGCCGCCAATTTGCCGAACAATGTCTAAAAGGTGGCCGTATTTTTGCGCGTCCGAGGCGCGAATTACTCCGAATTTTAAATTGGGCCGGTCAAAGCCGGTAATGATTACTGACGGATTTTGCAACTCAAGTTGTTTGATGATGTCGGCGCGCACTTCCGGCGTGGCCGTAGCGGTCAAAGCGGCTACCGTCGGGCTGCCGACTAGTTTTATTACCTCGCGCAGTTTCATGTAACTGGGGCGAAAGTCATGCCCCCATTCGGAAATGCAGTGCGCTTCGTCAATGGCAAAAAGCGCCACGGTTAAACTTTTAATCAGTTCAATAAATTCGCGCGAGTAAAACCTTTCCGGCGCGATGTAGACTAATTTGTAACGGCTATTTTTGATAGCGCTAAGGCGGCTCGCTGTTTCCGTCGCAGTTAACGAGCTATTGATAAAAGTCGCCGGAATGCCGATTTTATCCAAACTATCAACCTGGTCTTTCATCAAAGCGATCAGCGGGGAAATGACAATCGTCACGCCGTCTAAAATTAAGGCGGGCAACTGATAAATCAGCGATTTGCCCCCGCCGGTCGGCATCACTACCACGGTATTAGTTTTATTTAAAACATTACTAATCGCCTGTTCCTGCCCATAACGAAATTCACTGAAGCCCCAGTGAATTTTTAGCAGGTCTTTGAGTTGTTGCAGTTGCGAGTTAAGCATGGGAAAAAATTTAAAATCTTAAGTCGTTATTTTGCTTTTTTATTTTTTAGTTTTACATTTTTGTAGAGTTCCACCACATTTCTCAAGGCGCAGGCAATCGTCATCGGTCCGACGCCACCGGGCACAGGCGTAAGAAAAGAAGCGATTTTGCCAACGCTTTTTGATTCAACGTCACCAAAAGTTTTATCGCCCTTGCGTATAATGCCGATATCAATCACGATGGCTTCTGGTTTGATGTAAGCGGCGGTTAAGTAATGTTTTTTGCCAACAGCGGTAATGACGATGTCGGCTTGCTGAGAGCAACTTCGCAGTTCGTTTGCGCTATGCTTATCATAAGAACAAGGCAGAATAGTCGCTCCGCGCTGCTGTAAAATTTCACCAACGCCGTTCATAAAAATATCGCTGTGCGCGAGCAGCGCAACGGTTTTACTCCGCAAATCACAGTTAATGCTGTTTAAAATTTCTAAAATAACGGCCGCGAGTACCGGAATTTGATATGTTTTGCCCGCTCGTATTTTTTTTAAATTCTCCGGATGAAAGCCGTCCACCTCTTTAGCCGCGCTAACAGCCGCCGCGATTTTATTGGCATCAAAATGTTTAGGCAGAGGCATTTGCAGTAATATGCCGTCAATTAAATCGTCTTTGTTTAAATAATCAATGCAATTTAATAATTCCTGTTCGTTCACATTATCATCAAATTTATAAAGATGCGTGTCAAGGCCGCATTTTTTCGCTTCGGTTTGTTTGCGCGCCACATACAGCGCCGAATCCGGCCGTTCGCCCACTAACAAAATCGCCAAGTTTGGCCGACTTGGCAACTTAACTACTTCTTTAACGATTTTATCTTTAATTTTTTCGGCTAAAGCGTTGCCGTCGATGATTTTACACATAACAACTAACACATAACATAAAACACATAACACACTATGTGTAATGGTTACTAGTGAACTCCCGGAAGCGGAAATTGCAGACAGAAACTTTTTACCTCTTCTTTTATTGCCTGCAATTTAGCCGCATCGTTTTTAGACGCGAGCGCGTCGTTAATCCAAGCGGCGATTTTTTGCATAGCCGCTTCCTTCATGCCGCGGGTAGTCGCGGCCGGAGTGCCGAGCCGCAAGCCGGACGGGTCCATCGGGCTGCGCGGCTCGTGCGGAATGGTATTTTTGTTCGCGGTAATGCCGACCGCGTCCAGCGCCGTTTGCGCTTGTTTGCCCGTGATATTTTTATTGGTTAAATCAATTAAAATCAAATGAGTGTCAGTGCCGTCAGTTACTAGTTTAAAGCCATGGCTTTTCAATGCGTCGGCGAGCGCTTTGGCGTTTAGAATAATTTGGCGCGCGTAATTTTGGAAATCCGGCTGCAGCGCTTCCGCAAAACAAACCGCTTTGCCCGCAATAATATGGTCGTGCGGCCCGCCTTGCAAACCGGGGAACACCGCTTTATCAATCGCCGCCGCATATTTTTCTTTACACATAATAATGGCGCCGCGCGGGCCGCGCATGGTTTTGTGCGTCGTAGTCATTACCACGTCAAAATACGGTGTCGGGTTTTCCAGTTGTTTTCCGGCGATTAAACCGGCCGTGTGCGAAATGTCGGCAAAAGCAACGGCGTTGACCGAGTCGGCAATCGCGCGGAACCGCTGCCAGTCAATCGCGCGCGGGTATGCCGTAAAGCCGGCGACGATTAACTTTGGCTTATGCTCCTGCGCCAAGCGTTCCACTTCATCCATATCCAGCCAGCCGTCGGGTTTGCAGGTATAGGGGACTACTTTGTAGCTGCGCCCGGAAAAACTAATCGGCAAGCCGTGCGTGATGTGGCCGCCGTGGTCAAGCTTCAATCCCATAATGGTATCGCCGTAGTTCAGCAGCGCAAAATAAACGGCCGCGTTGGCCGGAGAGCCGGAATAGGGCTGGACGTTAACGTGTTCGGCGGAAAATAGTTTTTTTGCCCGCTCAATCGCGATGTTTTCTATCGCGTCAACATTAACTTGGCCGCCGTAGTAGCGTTTGCCCGGGTATCCTTCCGAGTATTTATTGGTTAAAATTGAACCGGCCGCTTCCAGCACCGCCGCCGAAGTATAATTTTCCGACGGAATCAGTTCTATGCCTTCGCGCTGGCGGCTGGTTTCGGCTTGCAGAGCGGCATAAATTTCCGAGTCTTGTTGGAGAGAAGTAAATTGCATATGGTTTGAAGTTACTGTGCTTTTATAATATGTCAGAGCACAAGCTTTGTCAAAAAGAAAAAAGGGTCTCGATGATTTTGAGTCGAGACCCTATCGTAGACATTATTCACGTTAGTACGCGTAGGCATTTAACTTTCCATCCGTTCCTCGATTGCGAATCGCTGTCCCATATAAATGATCGGGTTTTTTACGGAGAGGATGTTGAGCGCATAGCTGAAAGCATTATCAAGGTCTAAAATAGTCGCGTTCGGAACATCTCGGGGCATCTGCAAGCTGCTCCAGATATTTTCTGGGAAGTCTTTAATGCCCGGAGGAACCGAAATTACCGGCCAGGTTGTATGCGCGGCCAGCATCGGTCCGAGCCCGTTGCTGCGTCCGGCAATGGCGAGAATTACTCCGCTGTCCGGAAAATCACGTTGAAGTTCTTCCAAGCGCCGTAAGCAAGCAATTGGTTGCTTGTGCCCAGAGAAAGTGACTTCAATGCGGTTGATGCTTGCAGGCAATCCGGGTGTTTCGGGAAAATTATCTTTTTTAGAACCTCGCCACAGCACAATCGCCTGGCGCGGGATGCGGATGCGTTCGGTCAGGCGTGCTACCAACTGGTAGATTTCCTCAACCGCGCTCAATTCGTCGCCGTCGCGAAAGCGCTGTTTGCTTAATTCCGTCCAGTCTTGATCTCGCAGGCGCCAACTGTCGTTGTCAATTACATCAGCAACGACCAATTCCCCGTCTGCCGTGTTGCCGAATTCAATTTTGATATCAACTAGGCGAAGTCCGAGCGTATTCCAGGCACCTTCCAGCGCCAGAAATACTTTGCGCAGAACTTCATTCATTGGTTGGATGAGTGAATGGTCTTTATCTACTTTGTTGCGCGGAATCGTGCATCCGAGATCACATTCCGGATGGCCGAGAGGCCGTTTTGCGTGCAGAAGTTGCCAGACATCAGTGCGCGGATTGGCAATCAACGGATCTTCCTGGCCTTTCTGCGGGTCAAGCCCCTCAATGACGGTTTCGCCGTCAATAATGAGTTTGCCGCCGCTGGTTTTCAGAAAAAATTCGGTATAGAGGCGGCTAAACCGATATGGCTCATTATCCGGTCGGACCATTTCGGGATGGCGCTTGGTAAAGCTGCCGCCAGCCAGGCGGCGGGCGACAACTTCCAGCGGGATCATTTTGGCCCTTTCAGCCAGGAATTCATTTTCCGATAGCTGGTGCATAAAAGCCGTAGGAATACCAGCTAATTTCAACAACTCAAACATTCTGCAGGTGGTGGATGTCGCGCACTGTGCTTTCGTACCGAATTGTTTGGTCAACCTCGGATCGTCATGCGCGGTGATATCCGGCTTGCTCTCCATAATGACAAGATTCGGCAGACCTTTAACTTCCCAGCCCTTTTTTGTTTTGCCTTCAAATAACAGCTCCCCTTTTTGGATATGCGAATTATCGTTCATCGTGTATTTCCTCCTTTTCGTCCTTTCGGATTTTTTGTTTTTGGTTAGATCGCTAAGTCAAATCGTTTGAAGATGGTATCGACGTGCTTTAGACTCTGTTGCGGGTCAAAACAGACGTCGATTTCTTCGAGCGAAAGATTCGCGGTGATTTCTGGGTGAGCGGCAACGAGATCACGGAATGTTTTTCCGTCTTCCGTCTGGAAAGTGCCGCGTTTGACTGAAAAACAGATGCCCTCAAGCAGGTCGTAGGCCTGATCGCGCGCCATGCCTTTCCCAGTCAAGGCCATCATTACCCGCTGGGCGAAGATGATACCGCCGGTTTTCTGCAGGTTGCGTTTCATATGTTCCGGGAACACTTCCAGCTTTTCAAGCGTGTCGGCAAAACGCTTTATCATAAAGTCAAGCAGAATGGTCGCGTCCGGCAAGAAAATACGCTCGGCCGCGGAATTTTCCAGTGTTCGTTCACACCAGACGACTTCGCATTCATAGGCCGGAATAAGGTACCCGCGCATCATTCTTGCCAGCGAACAGACATTTTCGCTTTTAATAGGGTTGCGCAGAAAGCTTTTTCCCGGCATAGCCGAAGAACCCTTGGCGCCGGGGCGTTTGAATTCCGCAACTTCGTTGATATCGGTTCCAGCCAGATGCCGAATTTCAGTCGCGAACCGGTCAAGCGAATTAGCGACAGCGACCAGCGCGCTGATGTAGCGCACTATGATATCGCGGCTCAAAATTTGGGTGGAGATGCGCGCCGGTTTTAGCCCGAGGTAGCCGCAGGCCAACTCCTCAACCGTGGGGTCAAGGACATAAGTTCCAACCGCGCCGGAAATTTTTCCCACACGGGCATCCTCCCTGACTTTTTGGAGATTGGCAATATGACGTTCGACCACATCCAGCCATCCCAGCAATTTCAGTCCGAAAGTGATCGGTTCGGCGTGGATGAAATGCGTCCGGCCGATCATCGTCGTATAGCGATGTTTTTCCGCTCTGGCGGCGATAACCCTCCGCAGCCGGTTCATTTTTTCCAAAATGAGGCCGAGAGAAGCGACTAGTGTCATTGCTAATCCTGTGTCCTCGTCATCGTATGAGGTCATGCCGGCGTGGAAATGCGGCTTGACTTTATCCGGTAGTTGTTCCGTGACTGCTAGAATGAAAGCGATCAGATCGTGGTCATTTGTTTTTTCCAGTTCATCCGCTCTGGCGAGGATGGCCTCGGTTATTTTTACCCTCCTTGTCAACTTGTGAATGATTTCAGGGATTTCTCCCAGCTTTCCGCGTGCTTGAAGTACAGCGGCTTCTACTTCTAACCAGTTGGTTTTTTTTGCCAATTCGGTCCAAAGCACTCCCATCTCTGGTGTAGTGTATCTCTGGATCATGTCAAATCCTCTCTTTCTTCCAAATTTAGTTATGAAGGTGCGAAACGGACACCTTCTTTGTGTTCCGTTTGGTGCTGTTAAAGTACAATAAAACGGAGAAAAATGCAACCCGCCGACAGCTTGCGCAGTCAGGCGGGCAGTGATAAAAAAATGATTATTAAATTATTTATTTATCAGAAAGTAACAAACGTCACCATCCTGTACTTCATAGGCCTTGCCCTCGGTTCGCACCAACCCTTTTTCTTTGGCTTTGCTCCAGCCGCCAGCCGCCACAAAGTTTTGCCAATTTATCACTTCGGCGCGGACAAAGCCCTTGATAAAATCGGTATGGATTACGCCGGCTGCTTCCGGCGTCAGCGCGCCGCGGGTAACAGTCCAGGCGCGGGTTTCCGGCTCGCCGGAAGTGAGAAAAGTGATTAGGTTAAGCAGCTGGTACGATTCTTTGATTAATTTGTCCAAGCCGGTCTCCGTGACGCCCAATTCTTTTTTGTAATTTTCCTGTTCTTCCTCCGGCAGTTCGGCGATTTCGGATTCCAGCTGGGCGTTGATCATAATATGCTGGGGCGGCAGCTCGGTTGGCGTCGAAGTTTTTTCATCAACATTAACGACATATAACAGCGGCTTGGCGGTTAAAAGCGACAAAGATTTTACGAGCGCCATTTCTTCCTTTGATAACTGCATATCGCGCACCGCCTGCTCCCGCTCCAGCGCCTGCTTTATTTTTTCCAAAACTTTTTTTTCCGCTAAGAGCGCCTTACCTGCCCCGTCGGATGACTTGGGGTCGACAGATTTAGCGTCGCTTGCAACTTTAGACAGCCGCTTGGCTACCGTCTGCAAATCGGCCATTATCAATTCTAAATTAACAGTCGCGATGTCATCCGCCGGCGAAATTTTGCCGGCGACATGAATTATTTCTGGATTTTGAAAAGCGCGCACGACTTCAATGATGGCATCCACCTCGCGGATGTGGGATAAGAATTTATTGCCTAATCCTTCGCCTTTATGAGCGTCTTTAACTAAGCCGGCGATGTCAATGAATTCAATCGCGGTCGGCACGATTTTTTTTGATCGCGATACTTGTGCCAGCTGCTCCAGCCGTTCATCGGGTATGTTAACCACACCCACATTGGGGTCAATGGTGCAAAAAGGAAAATTAGAAGCAGCGGCCTGTTTGCGCTTCAAAAGCGCGTTGAAGGTTGTTGATTTTCCCACATTAGGCAAGCCGACGATGCCGACGGAAAAAGACATAAATCAATTATTAATTACGAATTATCAATTACAATAAAAATAATACCTTGAGTATAGATTATTTTTATTTTTTTGGCAAAAGATTGACTTTTTTATTTGTTAGTGCTATAAAGAGGGTATTAATTGTTCTCTATAATTTCTATAGTAGATGACTCAAATTTATCAAGAGAGGGAGAATGAGTATAATGAATATGGAGTTGAGGACAAAGTTGAGGGTTGTCGCGCGAAGGTCTAATGGTGAAGTAAACCATAGACCAACGCCAAGAAGTACTACGCATCTTGAATTACAAAAGTTGCTAGTTGTGCCAGTAACGGAAGAATGCACATTATATGGTCTAAGCTTAATGAGCGTCATAGACAACTTCCGTTATTATGGCATTACTCATGGAATTTCCCGAGCTCCTGCTCACCACCTGAAATTCATGTTGTGGAGAGAACAGTTTCCCGGGGAAAAAGAGTGCGGGCGGGAAGTGGCGAATGGCATAGTCGTCCCCGCCTCCAGTTTTATATTTACGCGGGAGGTTGTGGTTGCTTGGAAAGGGAGGAAGGCTATTTTTATTAATTTCTCCCTTGCCAAAGATGCTCAAGATGCCATTCGTCTTTTCGCGAGCAAACCATCTTCCTCGTTCGTAGAAGTAGTAGGTATACTTAGACGGCTTGCCGCCTAAGCCAAAAAAAGAGTCATCTATGATCTAGGGTTGAGGCCGTGCAGTCAAAAGACTTGCCACGGCTTTTTATTTTAGAGATGACGTTATTTTGTCAGCTGAACGCCTTGTTGAATTTGCTCGAGCAGTTTGAGCATTTCGCTCGCGCGTTCGTTTTGAGAAGAGCGTTTGCGTAAAAAAGAGTTGAGAGCAAAGGTTGATTTTTTAATGCACTCTTCAATCACGAAGACGGAAGAGGGAAGTTGGCGCAAATTAGGGCGTCTGGTCTGTACTTCAAGCAAGCGCGGCGGCGCTGCTTTTTCCGTCAGGTAGCGCCAAGCTTTACTTAATATTACCGGATGCAGCCAGGCGATATGGTCCATTTCTTCCGACAAATCATCAACGGAAATTTCTACTCCGTACTGCAGCACCATTTTTTGTTGTTCAAACCAAAATTCATTCAGGAAGTCTTGGGCCAGTTCGCTGTAGCGCCGGGCGAGCACAAGCAGCGGATGCCGGCTTAAGTTTCGCCGCCGTTCGTAAACGCGGCGCAGTCGCCTTTTAGTCGGGTTATGCTCCAACTCGCGCTCGGCAATCAGCATCTCCTGCATTTCCTGCAGATGGCTGATAATGTCGTCAATAACGACGATGGGGTCGCGCGGGTCAATGTCCTGGAAGATGTTTTTAGGCATTACTTGCTGTTCAGTTATTTTTTTATTTGGTTTTTTGTCAAAAGACATATCTTATTTGCTGTCATTCCCGCGAAAGCGGGAATCTCGCTAATTGATAGATTCCCGCTTTCGCGGGAATGACAAGTTAATTACGCAGTCTTTTTTCCGTCTTCAAAATGTCAACCGTCGTTTTAATGACAGTATCAGGATTAAGGGAAATGCTGTCAATACCCTGCTCCACTAAAAAGCGGGCAAAGTCCGGATAATCAGACGGACCCTGTCCGCAGATGCCGATTTTAGTTTTAGTTTGGCGCGCGCTTTTAATCGCCTGTGAAATCAGCCGTTTGACCGCTTCGTCGCGTTCGTCGTAGAGCGCGGCGATGCGCTCGGAATTGCGGTCTACTCCCAAAGTAGCCATCGTTAAATCATTAGAGCCGATGGAAAAACCATCCACGTATTTAGCGAATTCATCGGCTAAAATTACGCTTGAAGGAACCTCCGTCATCATATAAAGTTCCAGCCCGTTACGGCCGCGCTTTAACCCTTGTTGCGCCATAATGGCAATGACTTTTTTTATTTCCTCAACCGTGCGCACGAACGGAATCATTATTTTAACGTTAGTTAAACCCATCTCATCGCGCGCTAAGCGCAAAGCCGCGCATTCCATCTTAAACACCTCAATAAATTCCGGATGATAATAGCGGGAGGCGCCCCGCCAGCCCAGCAGGGGGTTGTCTTCCTCCGGTTCAAAGCGATCGCCGCCGAGCAAAGTTTTATATTCATCGGTTTTAAAATCAGACAGGCGCAAAATCACGTCTTTAGGATAAAAGGCGGCGGCGATAATTCCCACCCCTTGCGACAGTTTATCAACATAAAATTTCTTTTTGTCCGCATAGCCGACGGTAATTTTGGCTATCTCCCGAATTTGCGCAGCCGTTAGTTTTTTTTGTTTTTTTAATTCCTCATAATTTAACAGCACGCGGGGATGGATTTTGATGTAATTAGCGACGATAAACTCTTCGCGCGCGAGCCCCACGCCGTCGTTAGGGATGAAAGAAGAGGTGAAAGCGATATCCGGCGCGCCGATATTGAGCATAATTTTTGTTTTCGGCCGGCCGCCTTTAAACAAATCGGCAATGTTAGTTTTTTTTATGTTAAATTTTAATTCCCCTTCGTAAACGAAACCCTCTTCGCCCTCGGCGCAGCTAACGGTTATCCCTTGGCCGTTGGTGACGGCGCTCGTTACGTTTTTAGTGCCGACTACGCAGGGGATGCCGAGTTCGCGGCTGACGATAGCCGCGTGGCAGGTGCGCCCGCCGCGGTCGGTAACGATAGCGGAAGCGATTTTCATAATCGGCTCCCAGTCCGGGTCCGTCATGTCCGTCACGAGCACCTCGCCGGGCTTAAATTGGGAGATGCCTTTAATATCTAAAATAACGCGCGCAATGCCGGCGCCGATGCGGCTTCCGACCGAGCGGCCGCGCGCTAAAATTTTGCCGCGCTGGGCAAGAACATATTCTTCAATAATATTATAGTCGCGCTGGCTTTGCACCGTTTCCGGACGCGCCTGGATGATGTAAAGTTTATTATTGCGTCCGTCTTTTGCCCATTCAATATCCATCGGCCGGCCGTAATGCTTTTCGATCATAACCGCCCATTCCGCCAGTTGCTTAATTTCGGAGTCGCTGATGGATTGGCGGTGCTGGTCAGCCAAACTGACTTTTATGTCTTTAGTGGGGCGTTGATGGTCATTGCTATAGACCATTTTAATGTCTTTATGGCCGATAGTTTTGGAAATAATCGCGCCGGTTGGCTTAAAATAATAAAATTCGTCCGGATTAACTTTGCCTTGCACGATGTTTTCGCCTAAGCCGTAAATGGAATTAATCAGCACTATGTCTTTAAAGCCGCTTTCGGTGTCAATCGTAAAAGTTACGCCGGAAGCGCCCAAATCCGAACGCACCATTTTTTGCACGCCGACCGATAAACCGATGGTAAAATGGTCAAAGCCCTTGTCTTGGCGGTAAGAAATGGCGCGGTTGGTAAACAGCGAAGCGACGCATTTTTTAACCGCGATTAGTAAATCAACTTCGCCGCGGACGTTTAAAAAAGTTTCCTGCTGTCCGGCAAAAGACGCGTCCGGCAAATCTTCGGCAGTCGCGGATGAGCGCACGGCCACATCCAGATCTCCCCCTCGCCTTAGTAAGGAGGGGGCATATTCTTTGCTCAATTTTTTATAAGCGGAGATGATTTCTGCCTCCAATTCAGTCGGCAGTTGCGCCCGTAAAATAGTCTGGCGCACGGCTCGGCCGCGTTTTGCCAAGTCCAAGATATTACGGGTGTTAAGCCCGTTCAAAATTTTTTTGATTTCTTCTTTAATGCCGGCTTGTTCCAAAAAATAAAAATAAGCGTCAGCAGTCGTGGCAAATCCGTTTGGCACGCGGATGCCTTTGCCCGATAGCTTGCTGTACATCTCGCCTAAAGAAGCGTTTTTGCCGCCCACGACCGGAACGTCTTTGATCGCGAGGTCTTTGAAAAAGATGATGAAAGGTTTCATGTGAATTAAAAATTACGAATTACGAATTAATAATTCGTAATTGTAAATTGATAATTTATTTAGAGATTCCACTTTTTGCTCCACTCGTAAATATAAGGAATTTTCCAGGTTTGGCCGTCCAAAGTTTTTATCACGCCCATAATGCTGATAACGAGCAGCATTAAATTTCCCAAGAACGAAATCAGCCAGCCTAAAATCGGCACAATGCCTATCACCCAAAACACGAACCAAGCGACCGTAATCGTCAGCCCTTGCCGGGCATGGAACTGGGCAAAGCCGCTTTTCCTTTTTGACATCAGCGGCACGAGGCAGAGGATAAAAATGTAGGACAGGGAAGCGATGATTTTATTTTCTTCAATGTCGCTCGCGGAAAATTTAGCTTGAGCGCCTGAAAGTTTAGCGTTAGCTTTGTTGGCGGATTTTTTAGCAGTTGGCATATTTCCTCCTTTTAAATTATTGTTAATTAAGATATAAAAATATAATAACACAATTTGATTTTTTGGGGAAATTAAAATATATTAAAGTTAAGCCGGAGTGGCGAAATTGGTACTCGCCGCAATCTTCGCATGCAGGCGAGCCCGCCTAATTGCCCGCCGTAAACTGCGTAAGCAGGCGGGCTATTGGCGGGGACACACACATTGATAAATTTAATTAACGCCGACGTGGCGAAATTGGTAGACGCACTAGGTTTAGGACCTAGCGGAGCAATCCATGTGGGTTCGAATCCCACCGTCGGCACAAATTCATCGTCTCGCCTCCACGCCAAAATTTGGTGTGGGGGCTCAAACCACATTTTGCCCGCCCCGTGTTAAAACCGAAAGTCTTATACTACTTGGGGCAAAAGAAATTTTTTTTATATCATTTGTTGCAGTCCCGCAGTCGCGGGACTGTTTTTTGTTGCATTTAAGCAATTTTTAGCCATTCCACCCACCAGCTATTGACAATTAACCTATAGTATGCTATACTGGATTATTCAGAATTAAGTAGCGAGTTTTTGGGAAAGCTCCAAGAATTTCGCTCCAAATCTGATTAGCACATTAAAAAGACGAGAGAGCATTGCTTCTTCCTTTACCGCTTAAGTGGGTAGCGCCTTGAGTATCAAAATATTTAGTATTCAGAGCGCTACTCACGGTGAGTGGCGACTGCCGCAGTATCGCGGCGATTCACGCCCACGAGATATCCTTCGGGATAAATTCAAATCTCACGGGCAGGAAAGAGGAGGAAGCCATGAAATTGTATCAGATCAGTTCGCCCGGCTCCTCTCCGGCTTTGATGAAGCTGGAGACGGAGGAAGGTCAACCGGTCGCGCACATCGCCGTTGGCGAGCGCGGTCGTGGCCGGGACGAGGGTATCGTCCCTATCATCGGGGAAGGTCCCGAGGTTCGCGCCAAGGAAACGGATGAGGGCGTTGTCCTCGTCCGCGGCAACTGGGACAACGAGGATCGTTGTCTCGCGGTGATCAACGCCGTTGGTTCGTACGATCGCCATCGGTCGTATGGAATCCACGACGCGCAAGGCCTCCAGACCGTTTTGTCCGGCACCATCGCCTTCGGCGATGCGGGTCGTACGAACAGCGGCGCGGAAGTTCTCGCGATCGTTTCGCCGGGAGCGACCTTCAAGCTCAACTCCAAGTACGCCTCCACGTGGTACACGTGGACTGGAACGGAGTGGCAGACGGAAAGCCCCGAGGAGCGAAAAGCTCGCTTGGCATTGCAGAAGGTTGAGCAGGGCGGAGGTGAGTGGCTATGAAAACCACACACATCGCTCTCACACTTCGTGGCAACAGCGTCGAGAACGGAATCGCGGTTAGCGATGGTCAGGTTCCGTTCAGCCCCGGTTCGGGAATGACGCGACACAACACCGGACTGCTCGCCAGCACTCCCGCTCCCGATGGTAGCTTGGACAAAATCCATGTCGCTGTCGTAGAAGAAGGAGTCGTGCTGGTTTCTTGCGAGGAAACCCCTCAAAAGGAGCTGGTGCTGGTAAAGCAGTACAGCAACGGTTCCGGTGGGAAGCGTTGGCCGAGCTTCCATGTGGAGTTCGGTTCCGAGATTCGCAAACTTTCCGAAGCTTCAACAAGCGGAGGATCGGGGGGCGAAACTTGGGTGCTCGTCTCGGCGCCGATCGGCTGGGCAGAGAACATCGCCAGCCAGTTCGTGAACGAACGCGACTACGGCGGTCAGACAATTTCCTACAAGCCAGGTAACACTACTGGCAAGAAGGAGAGCGATCTGCCTCAAGAGCTTCTCATCGCCTTTCGGGGCGACGAGGAGATGACGCGCAAGTTCATGGACAAAGTCGCCACGCTTCCGTCCGACCGTTTGGACGATCACATCGTTCAGAGTTGCGGCCGGGCACGAGTGAAGGCGCATCTCGAGGAGATTTCGGGAGACCCTGATTTCTTCATGGGTGCCGATCCGAATCGCGTCGCCTTCTACGTCGCCACAGTTCACTTTTCGAAAGTGAGCCTCGGCAAGACGCAACTGGTTCGGTCGGTGGTTCTCTCGGGGACGCGCTCCGCAAAGCCGGTCTCCGCTAATCTCTCTTCTCGCACCACATGCCCCCTGCGGAATTCGTCAATGACGAAAATTCCAAAGGGGGCTTTTTCTTTTTGTAAAAGTGCTAAAGAATTTGCCGCCCCTCCCAAGGCGGGCAGGCAAAGCAGTAAATTTTTCAAGCTCACTTTTCTTGAAAATTTTACTGCCAAGAGGTATGATTAAGGTGACAGTTCTTAATTTTAAACCATAAAAATATGATGTTAAAAAATAAAGCAGCCATCGTTACCGGCGCCGGGCAAGGCATTGGCAAAGGCATTGCGCTCGCTTTAGCTAAAGAAGGCTGCAAGGTTACAGCGAGCGACATCAATGAGAATAACGCCAAAACAACGGCGGCCGAGATAGCTAAAGCCGGCGGAAAAAGTTTAGCCGTTCGCTGCGACGTTTCTAAAAAAAAGGAAGTAGATAATTTAGTAACTAAAGCTTTGGCTGAATTTGGCAAATTAGACATCTTAGTCAATAACGCCGGCATTTTTCCTTTTAAACCCTTTTTAGAAATGGCGGAAGCGGACTGGGATAAAGTGTTAGACGTTAATTTAAAAAGCATTTTTTTATGTTCGCAAGCGGCGGCAAAAGCGATGCCCGGCGGCGGCAAAATTATCAGTATTTCTTCCATCGCTTCTTTTGTCGGTTTTGAAGGTTTAACTCACTACTGCGCTTCCAAAGGCGGCATCAACGCTTTAGTTAGGGCGATGGCTTTGGAACTCGCGCCGAAAAAAATTAACGTCAACGCGGTCGCGCCGGGAGCGATTGATACGCCGGGCGGCAGCGCATTTTCAGACGAGGAAATGAGAAAAAAGACAGTCGCCGCGATTCCTTGGAGCAGGATGGGTCAGCCGCAAGACATTGCGAGTGCGGTAGTTTTTTTAGCTTCTGACCAAGCCGATTACATTACCGGGCAAACTATTATCGTGGACGGAGGATGGACGTTGAGATAAGTAAAAAGTTCACCCTGTGAAATAATCCCGCAAAATGCGGGATTATTCCGCAATATTGCGGAATATTTCACGGGGTAAATAAAAAAAGAAGCCCACGGTTTGTGAAGACCGTGGGATTTTTTAAATAAAGAACAATTTTTGGGAGCATCGGGAGTTAATCGCAGATAGTGGGCTTAGCTTTGGTGCTGCCAACAGTGTGTAGGGGCTGACCGTCATCATCAGCCACAAAGAACCTTCGCCATCCTTCGCGCCCCTCATCTCCCACACAAGGCACCGAAATAATTCGGAACTGCTTGAGTGGTTTGATTTTCCCTGATGCTATCGCTTGTTCATATAAAGGGCGGAGACGGGATTCTACTTGAGTAAGAGCAGGTGAAGCTACCATTTTACAATACCTTCCTTTCTGGTTTTTTATAAAAAACAAAAGGCTTTTTAGCCCGAAAGTCAGATATGACGCTTTAGGATAAAAAGCCCGGTGTCTTTTTTTGCTCCGCAGTATTGCGGAACCATATCTGCCCCCATAGGGTACGATTTACCACCTTAACTTTTTAAGCTAGGTTGGCGGGCAGTCATCGGGCCGTTTCCCTCGTGCCGCTCTCGATATTTATCCATACACCTTCCAGAATACCCCCACACCAAATTTTGGTGTGGGGGAATACCCTGCGGTGAAGGTGTTTGGATTTATTTAATTTACAAACAACTGTTGATATCTTATCATAGGGTAATAATAGAGTCAAGGGAATTTGTGATATACTGAAATTAGTTATAACTTTATAACTATTGCGTATGGCTGCAAAAGTTTTATCCGCCGCGACCGTCGGTTTAGACGGCGCGTTGGTGGAAGTAGAAGCGGAAATCGTTCCCGGCTCAATCGGTTCTTTTATAATCGTCGGCTTGCCGGACGCGGCGGTGCAAGAGTCGCGCGAGCGGGTGCGCAGCGCCATTTTAAACAGCGGCCGTGATTTCCCGCATAAAAAAATAGCGGTGAATCTGGCGCCGGCAGACTTGCGCAAATCAGGCCCGGCTTATGATTTGCCGATAGCTATCAGCATCCTCTTAACGACCGGCAGGATTAATTTTACGCCTCGCGGCCAGGAGGTGTTCGTAGGCGAGTTGGCGTTGGACGGGAAAATTCGCTCTATTAACGGCGTTTTGCCGATAGCCATTGCGGCTTTAAAATTAGGCATCAAAACTTTATACGTGCCCAAAGCCAACGCGCACGAGGCAAAATTAGTGCGGGAGCTGGAAGTCATTCCGCTTGATTCTTTGCGCCAGCTCATCAGCCATTTAGAAGGGCGAGAGCCGATTGTACCGCTGGCGCAAACGGAAATTATTTTTAATGATGCGGAAGGAGGCAACGATATGGCGCATGTTCGCGGACAGGAGCAGGCGAAACGCGCTTTAGAAATCGCCGCCGCCGGCGCGCATAACGTTTTAATGTCCGGCCCGCCCGGTTCGGGCAAAACTTTGCTCGCCCGCACCATTCCTTCCATTTTGCCCAAGCTCACTTTGGAGGAAGCTTTAGAAATAACCAAAATTTATAGCGTGGCCGGGATGCTGCCCGAAGGCAGCGCGCTAGTTAAAACGCGCCCTTTTCGCGCTCCGCACCATACCGCGAGCGGAGCGGCTTTAGTGGGCGGCGGAACTTGGCCGCGTCCGGGAGAAATTTCTTTAGCGCACCGCGGCGTTTTGTTTCTGGACGAGTTTGCTGAATTTCCCCGGGCCATGCTGGAAAATTTGCGCCAGCCGCTGGAAGACGGCATTGTCAACATTGCCCGCGCCGCCGGCTCCCTGACTTTTCCGGCCCGTTTTATTTTGGTCGCGGCGATGAATCCTTGTCCGTGCGGCTACAAAACCGACGCCGAGAGGCAATGCAGCTGCACCACCAACCAAATCATTAATTACCAAAAGAAAATTTCCGGTCCCATCTTAGACCGCATTGACCTGCATTTAGAAGTGCCGCGCATGAAGTTTGACAAACTAACCGACGAAACATCGGGGGAAAGTTCAAGTTTGATCAGCCAACGAATCGCCCGCGCGCGGACCATTCAGCACGAGCGCTTTCGGGGCAAAGGCATCATCACCAATTCCGAAATGTCTTCCAACCAAGTCAAAGAGTTTTGTCAGGTAACCGCCGAATCATATTCATTGCTGCGGAGCGCGGTAGAGCAGTTGCATCTGTCGGCGCGCGCCTATTACCGGATTTTAAAACTAGCCCGCACGATTGCCGATTTAGCCGCCGCCGCCGATATCCAGACGGCGCACATTGCCGAAGCGCTGCAGTACCGGCCCAAGGTTGAAAATTAAGAAGTAAGAAGTAAGAAGTAAATACCGTTGTTGGTTGTTGGTTAAAAATTTGGTATAATGAAATTAGATATTGGGGTATTAGGATATTCGCAACGCATAGGAATGACTTTAAATATTAAATAAAGTTTGTCGCTCTCGTTGTCGTAATATCCAATATCCAATATCCAATATTTGAAAATTACTATTAAACCAAAACTAATATTAATTGCATTAATCTTAATTTTTGTCATGACCTCCGCTTTTGGCTGCAAAGGAAGCTTAAGCAAAGAAGCTCAAGAAAAAGTAAAGCCGATTACGCTCAACTACTGGCGCGTTTGGGACGGGCCAGAAGCTTTTAGCGACATTATCGCCGCTTACCGAGCGTTGCATCCCAATATTACCGTTAATTACCGCAAATTGCGCTACGAAGAATACGAAAGAGAACTAATTGACAGTTTGGCGGAAGACCGCGGACCCGACGTTTTTTCGCTGAACGCCGGCTGGCTTAAGCGCTACCAAGGTAAAATCGCCTCTCTGCCGGAAGAAATCACTATGGCTTATCCGGTAGTAAAAGGCACTTTAAAAAAAGAAGAAGTGACCGAACTGCGCACCGCTAAAAGCATTACCGCGGCGCAACTGCGAGAGCGGTATTTAGATGTGGTGTATGATAACGCCATCATCGCCGGCAAAATATACGGATTGCCGGTGAGCGTTGATACGCTGATATTATTTTATAACCGCGATTTATTGAATAATGCCGGCATTACCGCGGCGCCGCGCTATTGGAATGAAGAATTTTTAGCCGACGTAAAAAAATTGTCCAAACAAGACGCGGACGGCAAACTCGCGCAGGCCGGCGTGGCGCTCGGCACCAGCAATAATATTGAGCGCTATAGCGACATTTTAAGCTTATTGATGATGCAAAACGGCGCCGAAATGGTTACGCCGGAGGGGGCGGTCGCTTTTCATCGCGCGCCTGCGGGCAGTAGGGATAATTACGCGCCCGGACTGGAAGCGCTGCGGTTTTATACTGATTTTGCCAATCCCGTTAAAGAGGTTTATTCCTGGAATAAAGAGATGCCCAATTCTTTAGAGGCGTTTATTGAGGGGCGGCTCGGATTTTTTTTCGGCTATTCCTACCATCTGCCCCAAATCAAAGCCCGGGCGCCGCGCTTAAATTTTGGCGTCAGCCCAATGTTGCAGATAGAAGGCAATCCAACCGCGGTTAACTTTGCCAACTTTTGGCTGGAAACGGTTTCTAACAAGAGCGCCCATCAGAATGAAGCTTGGGATTTTATTCAATTTGCCGCTCGGGCGGAAAACGCGCAATCTTATTTAACCAAAGCAGTCAAACCAACCGCTTTGCGCTCACTCGTGGACGAGCAGGCAAATAACGAAGAAACGTCGGTTTTCGCCGGACAACTGTTAACCGCCCGCGCCTGGTATCAGGGCAAAGATTACAACGCGGCGGAAGTTATTTTAGGCGAACTGATTGACCAGGCGTTGCTTGACCCCCAGAAGATGCCGAAACTGATGGAAACGGCGGCACGCAAAATACAGCAGACGATACAATAGTAGATCCGTTCCGCCGGGGCGTAATTTGGATTTTGAGACAATTAATATGAACATAATGTCTTCCCAACTAACCAAAATTTTGCCTATTATACTTTTTGTTTTTTTGTTTTTTAGTTTTTTTGTCCATGTTGGTTTTGCTCAAACAAGCGCTGCTTTGAGTGAATGCGCCAGTAGATCAGATACAGGCGCTACTTTGTGGGACAATATGCAGATGTGTCGCAAATGCGGTACATGCACTCTTAATGATTTTATTCGTTTGGGCGTCAACGTCGCCAATTGGATTTTGGGAATCGTCGGCAGTTTGGCTTTATTATTTTTCATTTACGGCGGGTTATGGATGATTATTTCCAGCGGCAAAAGCGAAGAAATACAGAAAGCCAAAACTATTCTAACTAACGCGATTATCGGGTTAATCATCGTTTTTATGAGTTGGGTCATAATTAATTTTACCGTTTCGGTGTTAACGAGCGGAACAACAATTTTTGGCCGACCGTGGTATAGCACCCCGTCAAATTAATTAATTTGTGTTTTGAAAAATAAATGATAAAATAAGGGGCGAGAAGTCCCCTTTATTTGTTAATGTCATTGCGAGGAGGAGCCCCGAGTCCTCTCGGGACGACGACGAAGCAATCTCGTGTTCAGCGCGCCAATAGCGGGATTGCCGCGCTTCGCTCCACTGCGTTCCGCTTCGCTCGCAATGACAATACAGAATTCGTGGCATTCGCCCGCCTGCCATAGCAGGCATTGCGGGCAGGCATTCATTTGAGTTAATGTAAATCCGCACGGCGAATTCGTATTAAGGGATCACGGATGTTTTAAGCCCCACTAAGCTTTTTCTACTATGCAGTTTATATTTCACAAAAAAAACATTACTGACGCGAGCGTCGGGGAAATATTGCAGGAACATCGCCGGCAAAAAAACATTAGTTTAGAAGCGGCCGCCGCGGCGACCAAAATTAACGTTAAGTATTTGCGGGCGCTGGAGAACGGCGACTGCCAAAGTCTGCCCAGCGGCGTTTACGCCCGTAATTTTTTGCGCGAGTACTGCTTTTTTTTAGGCATTAACGGCCAGCTGATGTTAGAGGCGTTTGAGGGGGAAATAAATTTAACGAAAGTTGACGCCGGCGGCCAGGAAATATTCAGCCGCCAGCGGCCGCGCTGGTACTATTTTTTATCCTTGCCTAAAGTTACGCGCAATACTATACTGGTGGTAGTTATTTTAGGGGGGCTGGGGTACTTAGGGTGGAGAATCCAGCAAATTATCGCTCCGCCGGCTCTGGCTATTATGTTTCCGCCCGAAAGTTACCTTACGGCAGAAAATAAAATTACTCTTTTGGGGCGGACGGAACGGGAAACGCGCCTTACCGTCAACGGCAGCGAGGTATTGAGCGACGAAGCGGGCAATTTCCGTGAAGAAGTTAATTTGACGGCCGGACTCAATGTCATTACCATAAAAGCAAAAAAAAGATATAGCCGGGAAGCGGAAGTTGTCAGGCAGGTGCTTGTTAAATAATTTTTAAATAAATATTAAAATTAAAATCTATGCCTAAACCAGCCATCGCTATGGAAGGGGAGGAGTTAACCAGTGAATTTAAAATAAAAGCCGCGGAAGAAGCGGTGCAACAGATTAAAGAGCGCTTCGGCGAAGGCGCGATTATGCGCCTCGGGGAAGCTAAGCGCATGGTAGTGGAAGGAGTGCCGACCGGCTGCCTTTCTTTGGACCTAGCTTTAGGCAACGGCATGCCGCGCGGCCGCATCATTGAAGTTTTCGGCCCCGAGTCTTCGGGCAAAACCACCTTGGCTTTACATGTGTTAGCCGAGGTGCAAAAAACGGGCGGGATGGCGGCTTTCGTGGATGCCGAGCATGCGCTGGATCCGGATTACTCCAAAAAAATCGGCGTTAATATCAATGAACTTTTAATCAGCCAGCCGGATACCGGCGAGCAGGCGCTGGAAATTGTGGAAGCGCTGGTGCGCTCCAACGCGGTGGACGTGATTGTGATAGATTCAGTCGCGGCGCTGGTGCCCAAAGCCGAAATTGAAGGCGAAATGGGCGACAGCCACATGGGCCTGCAGGCGCGCTTAATGTCGCAGGCGTTGCGCAAACTGTCGGGCGTTGTCTCTAAAACCAGTACGGTCGTTATTTTCATCAACCAGATCCGCATGAAAATCGGCGTATTTTTCGGCAACCCGGAAACTACTCCGGGCGGCAACGCGCTGAAATTTTATTCCTCCTTGCGCATTGAGGTGCGCCGTTCCGCGCAGATTAAGCAGGGTGAAAAAATTATCGGTAATCGCGTGAAAGCGAAGGTGGTCAAAAACAAAGTGGCACCGCCCTTCCGCACCACGGAGTTTGACATCATGTACAACGAAGGCATTTCGGTTACGGGCGATTTATTAGACATGGGCATCGCCTATGGCGTGGTCGGCAAAAGCGGCAACTCCTATTCATTCGGCGAAGAAAAACTCGGCACCGGCCGCGAGAACGCCAAAGTTTATTTAAAAGCGAACCAGAAGTTGATGAAAGAAATAAGAAAGAGAATTTTGAGCGAGGTGAAGGCGAGGGAAGTGGAAAGCGCATAACACATAACACAGTAGAGACGCGCCCCGCAGTACTGCGGGGCGTCTCTTTTAACCTAGCGGCAGCTTGCTATAAAGAGAAGTTTAAATTTTTAGTTAAACCGCAGTCTTTCGTGAAAGGACTGCGGTGTTTTTTTCCATCTCCACCCGAGGCGCGAGAGTGCGGTGGGGCGGGGCTATTTATTGACTTTTATGAATGGATTTTGTACAATAGAAATATATGGAAAATAAAACATTTCAAATTAATTTAATTGCCGAAAAAGAGGGGGGCTATACGGTTACGGTGCCGCAATTGCCCGGTTGCGTTAGTTATGGAAAAACAATTGAGGAAGCAAAAAGAAACATTCAAGAGGCGGTTTCCTTGCATTTAGCTAATGTCAAAGAGCACAATAAACGCGATTTCAAAAGCATTATTAATAAAACAGTGTTCTCAACGGTTATTGAAATAAAAGAATCTTGTGCCTAAGTTGCCGGCATTAAAAGTGATTGAAGTGGAACGAATATTATTAAAAGCTGGGTTTATAAAATGGCGCCAAAAAGGCAGCCATTTGTCTTTATATCGGGCAAAGGATAACCGCAGTTTGACTATTCCGAGGCATTTTAGTAAAGATATGCCGAAAGGTACTTTACGGGCGATTATTGACCAGACCGGCATGACAGTGGAAGAGTTTTTAGAGTTAAGAAAATAGAATTGATTAAATAGCAAAACCGCCGTCTATCGTCAGAGGACTGCGGCTCTTTTTTCCTCCGTCGTCCCCGCCCGAAGCGCGAGAGTGCGACGGGGCGGAAAAATTTATTGATGTAAGAATTACTTTGCTTCATTTGACTTTTTTAATAGTCCCTCGCAAATCTACGGGCTAACGCCCGTAGATTTGCGAGGGACTATTAAAAACATAACTTTGTGCTCCGCTTCGCGCTATACTGATGGCGATGTGTCGTTCGTTGACTTCCACGGCAGTGAGGTGCGCGTCGGCAGGTGCAATCCCGGCCATGCCCACGCCGATTTGCGTGCTCGCGAGGTAGTTTCCTAACCTTTTTTCTTTTTCTTTTTGTATCCTTCAAGGGCTTGACTTTGTCAGGTCCTTTTTTCTTATCAAAATATAACCTTGCAAATTATTCTGGTCGTGAGATTGCGGCTTCTTCAATCTAAAATCAAAAATCTTAAATCTAAAATTATAATACTTCTTTCAAATATTTTCCCGTCCAACTATTCTTATTCTTCGCCACTTCCGGCGGCGTGCCGCAAGCGACAACTTCGCCGCCGCGCTCGCCGCCTTCCGGCCCAAGGTCAATGATGTAGTCAACGGATTTTATCACGTCCAAATTATGTTCAATGATTAGAACCGTGTTGCCCTTGTCCGCGAGTTTATGCAAAATGTCCAGCAGCCGTTTAATGTCGTGGAAATGAAGACCGGTGGTCGGTTCGTCTAAAATGTAAAGCGTGCGGCCGGTGTCGCGGCGGGAAAGCTCGGTCGCCAGTTTCACCCGTTGCGCTTCGCCGCCGGACAGCGTCGTCGCCGACTGGCCGAGTTTGATGTAGCCCAAGCCGACCTCGGCTAAAATGTTAAGTTTTTGCAGAATGGCGTCGCGCGCGGGCTGCGTTCCGGAAAGAGCGGGCTGGCGGAAAAAATCCTGCGCTTCCGCCGCCGTCATCTCCAAAACGTCGGCGATGTTTTTGTCCTGATAATAAACGTCCAAGACGTCTTTTTGGTAGCGTTTGCCGTTGCAGGCGCGGCATTTGACGTAAACGTCCGAGAGAAATTGCATGTCAATTTTCGTATAGCCGTCCCCGCCGCAGACTTCACAGCGTCCGCCCACCACGTTAAAGCTAAAATGGCTTTGGGTTAAGTTTTTAAGTTTGGCTTCCGGCTGCTCGGCGAATAAATCGCGGATGTAAGTAAAAGCGCCGGTGTAAGTCGCCGGATTGGAGCGCGGCGTTCGGCCAATGGGCGACTGGTCAATGGTAATAACTTTATCCAGATGCTCCAGCCCCTCTATTTTTTTATGCGCGCCGATTTCCGCCTTGGCGCGGTAGAAATGGCGGTTTAACGCGCGCGCTAAAATGTCGTTCATCAAGGTTGATTTGCCCGAGCCGGAAACGCCGGTTAAGGCGACGAATTTTCCTAAAGGGAAGGCAACGGTAATGTTTTTTAAATTATTTTGAGTAGCGCCGACGATTTTAAGCGTTTGGCCGTTGCCCGAACGGTGCCGGGCGGCGGCCGGGATGGTTTTGGCGCGCGCTAAGTACTGGCCGGTAAGCGAGCGCGAATTCTTTTTTATTTCCGCCGGCGTGCCTTGGGCGATGATGTCGCCGCCAAAATTGCCCGCGCCCGGGCCGACGTCAATTATATAATCAGCCGCGAGCATCGTTGCTTCGTCGTGTTCAACGACAATGACGGTGTTTTCCAAATCGCGCAGGGCTTTGAGCGTAGTGATTAATTTCCGCATGTCTTTTTGGTGCAAGCCAACGGAAGGTTCGTCCAGCACATAAGTAACGTTTACTAAGTTGGAAGAAAGCTGCGTCGCCAGCTTTACCCGTTGCGCCTCGCCGCCGGATAAAGTGGCCATGGGCCGGTCAATCGCCACATAACCGAGACCGGCCTGCTTGAGCGCCTCGAGCTTTAGTTTAATTTCCCGAATTATCGGTTCGGCGATTTTTTTACTTGCCCCGTTTAAGGGGCCGCCGTTAGCGAATTTTTTTACCATAGTTTCCAGCGTCGGCAGGGCGGCGTCGATAGTAAGCATGCTCACTTCGGCGATGTTTTTATCGCCCACCGTTACCGCTAAAAATTCCGGCTTCAGCCGTTTGCCGGCGCAGTCAGGGCAGGTAGCGGTGCGCAGGTACTGCTCCATATCTTGCTTGATCGTCAGCGAATCAGTCGTTTGATATCGTTGCTCCAGTATGGGGGCAATGCCCGGAAAATTTTTAGCGCCCCAGAGTATGACGGCCAGCTGTTTTTTGTCTAAATCTTTAATGGGCGTATCAACCGAAAAACGGTAGCTCCGAGCGATTTCGTTGAGTGTTTTTAAATAGGCGCCGTACTGGCTGTTATTTTTCGGCCACGGGCGGATAGCGCCTTCGCTGATGCTTAATTTTTCATTAAAGATGGTTTCCGGGTCTAAATGCAAGGTCGCGCCCAAGCCTTTGCATGTCGGGCAGGCGCCGCGAGGCGAGTTGAAAGAAAAATCTTTAGGCTCTAACTCCTCTAAGGTGTAGCTGCTGTCCGCGCAGCTCCAAATCGTTGAGTAGTGTTTAGCCTGCTCATCCTGTCCGATAACGGAAATCAGGCCGTTGCTTAAATCCAAACCCTTTTTAACCGCCCGCTGCAATTCCTGCCGGTCATCGCCTTTAATTTGAGCGATGATGATTTCCAGGGTATGCGGCTGGTCGTCTAATTTTATTTCCTGTTCAGTAATGTTGATAATGGCGCCGTCCAGCCGGATGTGCGCGTAGCCGGCTTTGGTGATCCTCTGCCAGATTTTTTTATCGATAATTTCTTGGCTGCGGATTAAAGGAGCCAGAACGGCGATAGTTTGTTTTTGATAATTTAAGCCGATGGCGCGGACGATGTCGTCAATGCTTGAACGGCTCATGGCTGCTTTTGAACCGGGGCAATGCGGTACGCCAATGCGGGCAAAAAGCAGGCGCAAGAGGTCGTAAATTTCCGTTGCCGTTCCGACGGTCGAGCGCGGGTTGCCGTTGTTTGTTTTTTGGTCGATGGCGATAGTGGGCGTAAGCCCGGTAATCGAATCCACCTCCGGCTTATCCATTAAATCAACGTATTGCCGGGCGTACGAACTCAAAGATTCCATATAGCGGCGCTGGCCCTCGGCGTAAATGGTGTCAAACGCCAAAGAAGATTTGCCCGAACCGGACAGCCCGGTGATAACTACCAGCTTATGCCGCGGGATGTCTAAGCTGACGTTTTTTAGGTTATTAGTGCGCGCGCCTTTGATTGAAATATTTTTTTGCATAGAGTTGAGCATATTTCGTAAAGATTGTAGATGCGTAGGAATTAATTGAACAGCTTAAACGAATTTTATTATACGCTTAACTTAGACTTTTAGCAAGAGCATGCGCTCGCTTGCTTTTTTAAGAGAAGTAAGGTATGCTATACTTTGAATTAAAAAAATTATTATGAAAAGTTTATTAAAAAATTTCGGCGTATTTTTTATTATTTTTTTGGTCATTGCCAGCCTGTTTTATAATCTGGCCGGCAGCGGCGGCAAACCAGAGTCAGCCGGCATCCGGACATTAATTGAGCAGATAAACAACGAAGAAGTTGACGGCATCACCGTTGCCGGCAGCATCTTGCAGGTAAAACTGAAAAGCGGCCAAGAGCAAACGGTAAAAAAAGAAACCGCGGAAACATTATCAACGCTGCTCAAAAATTTTGGCGTGGCGCCGGAAAAAATGGCTAAAATTAACATTGAAGTGCGCGAGGAGAGCGGCCTCAATTTTTGGCTGTCAACGCTGTTGCCGATAATTTTGCCTTTGTTGTTAATCGGCTTATTCATTTATTTTATGGCCCGCCAGATTCAGGGCGCTAACGGCCGGGCGCTGATGTTCGGCCAGTCGCAGGCGCGGGA
>Ga0209542_10005045_pt1 | contig 26721 bp, 29 predicted proteins | sample RifCSPhighO2_01_FD_184028 | JGI IMG/M metagenome (GOLD analysis project Ga0209542, IMG submission 184028) | Soil microbial communities from Rifle, Colorado - Rifle CSP2_plank highO2_0.1 (SPAdes) (version 2) | ecosystem: Environmental > Terrestrial > Deep subsurface > Rock core/Sediment ...
GGTTGCTAAATGTTTGAATAATGTTGGGGTCTTCTCTCAGGTCAAGTCCGACTGTTTTGGGTGGTTGGCCCCTTTTTAGGAAAAAATAGAGCCAATAAAGATTGACCGCTAAAATCAACCAAAATATTTCCTGGGATACTGGTGGGTTGAGGTCAAAAATAGGAAACAGGAGTAGAGTGCCTCCGAGAAGTGGTGTAAGTATTAGCCAACTAAACCCAACAAATCTAAGAACTTTGTATGTAACCACGAAAAATAAAGGACTTCCACTCATTGGGAGAGTGACGTTTAGATAGTGGTTGTTAACTTTCGCCAGAACTTGACTTTTTTCTGAATCAATACTGCTTAAAGACTCAGGATTAAGACCTAAAGCCTGTTCAGTTTTTGTTTCAGGATCGTAAGAGATTAGCGAAAACGGCCTTGGTTCGTTCATAGCAAGCCCCTAAAACTGTAAAAAAGACCTAAGCTAATTATTATTGGTAACGACAGCCAGGTAAAAAAGAACACGACTAAGATGCTGCTTAGCAAGAAGTTTATAAACAAACCAAACAGAATCCGAAAAATGCGAAAAACAAAACTTAGTGCTCGTCCCGTGATGGTGTAGTCGTGAAACATTGGGGTGAACAGAGTGCGTATCATGACTGGTACGGCTAGGACGTCAAGAAAAACTTTCAGGAGCCGGAGGATGTAAAGAATAAACTGCACCGGTACTAGGAAATACCACCAGTATAAGAAACCCAAGATTTCCTTAGGAATGAAGATGAGAATACTTAGAGCTGCAGGCATGCTTCAATCCTAGCACTCTAGTTAGCTATCTTCAAGCGTATTTGGTACTTAGGTGTATAGTGTATATATAGGAGGGGTTTGATGGGTGTTGTTACAGACCTCCAGCCGGATTCTGTTCAGACCTCAGACGATTCTTTACGAGCAACCTTAAACGATTTTGAAAACGCTGGGTTTAACGTTTCAAGGTTGCTTTAAGAGCAAAACAAAGGGAACTGGATACAGAGTTGTGTATCGATGGTAAGGACAGAAGACATCATCTTTTTGGGCGTTATCTTGTCGAGAGTAGGCGTATTGGTAGGTATTGACCTCGGTTCTGCTGGGGTCTCTTTTTTTGGTTATGTCGATTTGATTCTCTGATTGTTAATATGTATAATACTATCGGTCCGTTTGACCAAAGGGGTGTACCACACGGTACGTTCCAGAGGAGAGTACATGGTCACATTAGATCGCAGTGTTGAGGAAAGGTGTGCAGATTTGTACACACAGCTGCACCGACTGGCTTTTGGTCCAGAGCAGCGCAGAACTTTGGCTAGATATGCCCCACCAGTACTCCGGTCTTTAGGGACCGGACAGAGGCATGAGCGTCTGGATGGTGACGTCTTTGGTTATCGCCGATACGCTGGTTATCACGATTGCTTTGTTGGTGATAGGAGGGTGTTGAGGGCGATTTTTCATGGAGGAGTAGCGCCTGACTTGAGTGAAGCAGACATAAGATTTGTGTATGCTTTCCAAATGGGGGCAGTTTATGAGAACCCTGATAGGACGAGATTGCCTTTTGGGATGGGGGGTCACTTTGTGAACTGGGATCGCCGAGATGGTCTTAAAACTGTTGAATACGTTGGGTGCCATTTAGGTAACGGTCCTCATGATCATAGATGGTTAGAGATTGTTTTTGCAGGTCATGATCTCCTGTTACCCGCGATATCAGACCCAGAAAAATTCCTTCGGGATAATCTTGACTTACCCCATTGGGGGCAACTGGCGGCCTTTTTGGAAATCACTTTTGTGACTCCTGATCCAATTGAGTCGCGCGTTGATTCTGACTCAGATGGGGGTCAGGACCGATGATGTCTGTCCAGCCTATTACCGATGAAGAGTTAATTGCCTTCCTTATAGAAGAAAGGGCGCAAGGTTACGCTTCAGGTAGGGATAAGCAACCTGGACTTTTCCCTGGATCAAAGACCTTTGGGGTTTACGTTTCGGAGAGTGGTAGACTTTCGGCGCTAGATACTTATTGGGGAAGGAAGCTCGCAGCAGGTTTTTACCTTATTTGCACCGAACAAATAGAACAACCAGTGGGTCAACCCTACATGCTTATCCAGTACGGGGGCGGTTGTCGAGTTACCTTGAGTCAGAACTTTGTCGGAGAGGTTAACAGTTTTCTGCAAAGAGCCTTGAAGGCTCTTGTCAGGACTGCTCGACTACCTTCGGATAAGGAGTTTGTTTCTTACACAGAAGACGATTGCCCCTTTATCTACTTTGGAAAAGGGTATGGTGATGTGTCCAATCTAGAGTGGACCGAGGTTATTGTCCGTAAGGACACCCTTCTGAACGAGAGGTGGTTTTCACTTTTCAATCTTGTTGAGGGTAGTGACGTCGTATTTAACATTTGGTCGCTCTTTGGAGTGTGCGTTCCCGAAAACACGGACGTCCTCTTTTATCACGTTGTGAAGCATTTTTTGCTTCGTTAACCCTTCTTGCTTTTTAGCCAGAAGGGTTTCTTTTTTGGGCTAGCCTAAGTAGCCTAAACAGACCATTTCCTAGGTTACCTACCTACTCAACCTCCCAGGTTACTTAGATTTGCATATTTCCTTGTAGATTATTTCTGGTGTAATATTGTAGACAAAGGAGGAAAGAGGTGAGAGCAACATTCCCTGTCGTTTGGGTGCAGAGAGGGTCGGCGAAGCGGGAAACCTTTTTTATGCGTAGTGGGATTGCTTCAATTGTAGTCGCCGTCATAAGTTTCATAGACTTGATGGGATCTGTTTACCACTGGGGGGATCAATTATGGCTACGCCTACCAGTTGGATTTGGATTGTGGGTAATGGCAGCTTCCCTCATCCTAGCAACGATTTCATTGTTTGGAGCTCAGATGAATTCGAAATATCCAACCAAAGACTATGGGAAGCTTACTTTGGAAAACGGGACGGAAATAAGTGTTGGAAGGATGTCGAGTACTGATCTTCAACAACTCCACTACCATGTCACCCAAATTCTTCATGACAGGTCTAATTAATTCTTAACCGTAAGTATCGCATAACATAAACCTCATCACTCAGGTGAGGTTCTTTTTTGATTTAGTAAATAACCTGTAGTATAATCACTAGCGAATTGGAGGAGACATGGCCAAGATTGGGGACGTGAACCTCGTGTGTTCCTGGTACAGCTTGTTTGGTCTCAATACGCCGTGGGCTTTTTTCAGGACGTTTAACGAGCTTATGGAGATTATTAAGCAGGGTGGTTTTGATGGAGCGATGCTTGCGGAAGTCCATCGGACACGATCCTGGTCTGATCTAGTGCATGGTCTCGCTTCCCCGGACGCGCTAGACAGAGTGGTTTCCTTAGCAGGGAGTTTTCGCGGGGAGAAAGGGTTAGGGGTAGTCCTTAACCGACGGTTTTCACTCACGCTTGCGGTGTGGCCGTTTCTTCCTCACGTTCATGATCGTGAATCTGTCATAAGGCTTCAGACGTTAGTAGGCAGGGGAAAGTTACCTGTAAACTTCGAATGGTCTCGTCCGACTCCTTTTAGTCGGGAGAGGGGAAAATTTGCCGATGAAAACTTTCAGCTCACTCCAGAAGCTTGGGAGGAGATAGGATTTCAGAATGTGCGTACCCTTGTACAAAACTTGGAAGCCTATCGCTTTAGTTCTGTGGCGATCGATCTAGGGATTATCCAAGATCCTACTTTTGGCGGTTTTATCCCATTTTGGAACCAAATAAAGAACCATGTTTCCTCTGTCCACGTGCCTTATGATCGAGACGACCTCGATCAACCTTGGATTCATGGGGGGAATAATCTCAATGGGCTTCTCAGTACAGGGGCGACAATGGTCATGCTGAGGCACATTCGAGAATCTGGATGGCCAGCTGGATCGGCGCTTCCTCCAAAAACGGTCTTTCAAATTGTTCTTGAGGTCCGTCCCGGAGCAGTTCGGAGACATCGCCGGAGAGCTGGTCTGAGTCACGGGTTACTAACAACCCGTAAGGAATTGAGCGAGTTTTATCAGACATTTACCGGACGCGTCAGAGAATCCCTGGGTACTTCTTAAGAAGTACCCTTTCTTGTTTGTGTTAGTCAAGGCAACATAGATGAGATATTTCCTAGGTTACGTATCTAGATCACCTCCCAGGTTGTATAGTTTCGCATGGCACTACTTGAGCAAAAAAAGAACCGCATAACTAATATGCGTTATGCGGGTGCTTGTTGGTCTCTTAACCTGAGTCCATGAAGGTTTAGTTGGGTGGTTAATTCATCAAGAGAAACTTGACCGAAGTCACGAAAATCTAGCATCTCTGCTGACGTTTTTTCAATAATGATAGTCAAGGCCATCGTGGTCCCGTATCCAGTGATCTTATCTCTCCACGGAAGATTTCTCAGAAGACAGTTACGTGTCCTATTGGTCAGATCCAAGTCCGCTAAAGTTAGCCTAGCGGCTTTCTCTCTTTCTTCGGCGGAAAAGTCCTCTAACCCTCTCGCCTCGGCCATTTTTTTAAAGAATGCTACTTGGTGTGTCAAATGAGCAAGATCTCGTTTCTGAGCTTCCGCGAGGTCCTCCATCCTATCTGCGCGCTTTCTCAAAAGATCATTTTCTTCTTGAAGTGCTGTCATACGTGTCAATGTCGTGAGGGGGTGGCGAACACGGCCTTGTCTGGAAGGATGTCTTAGCTTACGATAGGCTATCTTGAGAACCTGATTAATGCGCGTACTTGTTACCCCAAGATCCTTGGCGAGGTGGTTTGCTGGAGAGCTTTGACCTCCCAACCCACTTCGTAGGAGTAAAACGACTGCAGTACGGGGTTCTAGGGTCGTAAGCAGGTTTCTGATAGACAAGTGAAAATCTAGGAACCATTTTTGGATTAAACCCTCCAGTTGATCTGTACCACCATGGATTCCTTTATAGATCTCAAAACTTCCTTTGAAGCTTTGGTTAAGCCACTGACCTATCTGGCTACCACAGATGCTGCATTGCAAGCTAAATTCAGGTAGTTCCAGCCAGAAAGAAACACCACTTTTGCGGATTATCCCAGAGAGCACATTCAAGAGTTGATCCGTTACATCCGAATGACACCGTGGACAAAACGCTGTGTAGGTATCAGATTTCTCCAACAACAAATCCTGATAGGGCTTATCAATAACAAAAGGGTGCCACGCATAGAATTCCTTTATAGTCCTGGTGGGTACTTGTCTTTCGATGCTGTTGATTGTATAGGAAATCACGAGTTGTTTTGGCCCAACTCTTGGATAGTCTAAAGCAAACCCTGTCAAAGCCTCCTGAACGTAACAGGGTCCATAAGACACTGTAGTTCGTGTACCTGCAGGGTCTGTAAAGCTAAACAGGTACCTGTTTCTGCCTGGCATAGCTCTTACTCCTTTTTCCGTAACCTAGTATACTAAACTTATAGTGATATTACAACAAGAAACCAGGGGTTATCTTGTTTAGGTGCGGGAAGTGTGCGAAAATTATTAGCAATGTTTGTTCCAAAGTTCACGATTACCACTAAAATTTTATATTCCATATCTCGAATCGAAGTAGCTAAGGAGTTTATTGAAAACGCTCCTTTGATACCACGGTGGGAGGACCAATTTCGGGAAGACGCAATTTTGCGCAGTGTTCACCACGGTACTCACGTCGAAGGAAACTCACTGGATATTGCTCAGGTAAAAGAGGCTCTTTTGGGCGGTTCCATTATTGCTCGTGATCGGGACATTCAAGAGATTATCAATTACCGCAATGTACTTAAATATATCGATGACGAATTTACCGATACACACAAACCAGTGGATCTCGGCGTAATTTTAAATACACACAAGCTAATCGTTAACAAAGTAATAGATGCGAGCCATGCAGGGCGTTTTCGCGATGTTCAGGTCGTCATCCGAAATTCCTTAACTGGTCATATTACCTATATGCCTCCGACCCCTGATGAAGTCCCAGATCTAATGTACCAATTTATTCATTGGCTTAATCACTCCACTAATGTCGATATCTCTCCCATTCTGAAAGCCGGTATTGCCCACTACGCGATCAATGCGATCCACCCTTTTATTGAGGGAAATGGCCGAACCTCTAGGGCAGTGGCAACTACAGTATTGTTTAAAGAAGGTTACGATTTCAAAAGATTTTTCTCGATTGAGGAGTATTATGACAAAGACGCCGATAGGTACTACGCCCATCTGCAAAAAGTTTCTGGGTCGGGCCGGACATTGCTAGAGCGGGATATGACGACTTGGTTGGAGTATTTTTCGGAAGGACTAATGATCGAGTTGGAAAAAATCAAAATTCAAGTGAAAAAGTTAAGTATGGATACGAGACTAAAAGGCAAGGTTGGTCAAATAGAACTCAATGAACGACAAATAAAACTGTTCGAATTTATCGAAGCCCATGGGCAAATTAGCAATAAAGAATGGCGTCACCTCATACCCATGGTAAGCGATGACACCATTTTGCGTGACCTCAAATTCCTTATCAAGAAAAAACTCATCAAAAAATCTGGATCAACCAAAGCCTCTGTATACAAACTTAAGTAGGTTTATCAGGTTAGTTTAACCGCGTAGCGAAAACCAGATAATGTTAGCCCCTATGTGTCTACCTATCACACATCCCAGGTGTGATATCTAATGACCTAACGCAGCAAGCTGACTGGCTAAGGGGTAGATATTTTCGGGACTTCGAATAACAGCGCTCAAGTCGTCAAAAAGCATGAATCCCTGAAGGCCGCTCACATCCGTGAACCTGAAGAACCCTTCTTCTGCGTCGATTTCTAGTGCAAAGTGCTTCGCCAGTACAAGTCCGTCTGGTACAGGGAGAGAGAATTCCAAAGGGGTGTCATGTATTAAAACACTTACCTGAGCAAGAGGTTCTGACCCGTTGTATTTTAAGACTAGATCTCCCAGGAAGACTGTCTGTATCTTGTCTAGCCCTTCGATAAAGTTTATCAAGCCAAAAACGGTAGTAGTTAGTGAGCTTGGAAGATCAGAAATGGTAAAACGAAGATACTCTTTACCGTCAAAGTAGACGATTAAATACTTGGTTTGACCTGGTAGTTTATAGACAACCAAGGCTCCTAGTTGTCCCTCTTCAAAGACTTTGCTATCAAATAACACCGCTTTAGCCATGTGCTCTGCTCCTCTGGCGCGTATTGTAGCAATGTAGTCTCCTTCGGTCAAGGTTTGGTATACTTGGACTATGGAGTTTCGAGACTTATCCAAGTATTTTGAAAAAATGGAAGCAACTACCAAGCGATTAGAATTAACTGATTTGCTCTCTCAATTATTCAACGAATCCACGCCAGACGAAATTGACAAGATTGCTTATCTCACTCAAGGTCGACTGGCGCCTTTTTACGAGCCGATTGAAATCGGTATGGCAGAAAAAATGGTTGAACAAGCCCTTTCTCGAGCCTACGGAATTGAGCGCGATCAGGTTGGGGCTCTAGCGACCAAACTGGGGGATTGGGGTAAAGTGGCCGCCGAGCTAAATCAAAAATCAAATTTCAAAAATCAAAGTTTTTCAGTTGAAGAGGTACATAATAAGCTTTTGGAAATTGCTCTAACCACTGGAGCGGGGAGTGTGGAAAAGAAGATTAGTGCCTTGTCCGACCTCCTAAAGTTGGTTGATTATCTCTCAGCACGATATTTGGTGCGTATACCTTTGGGAACGATGCGCTTAGGAATCGGTGACCCCACGGTCTTGGACGCTCTTTCTCATGCCAAAGCCGGGGACAAGTCTTTACGGCCAATTCTTGAAGAAGCCTACAACAAGACTTCAGATTTAGGTCTAGTTTCCAAGACTTTTTGGTCTGGTGGGGTAGATGGTGTGAAGAAAGTCAAAGTGGTGGTGGGTAAACCGATCCGCCCCCAGCTCACCGAGCGCTTACCCGATCCTAAAAGTGTGGTCGACAAACTTGGAGAAGTGGCTGTCGAGCCAAAGTATGATGGGTTTAGAGTCCAGATACATTTCAACAAGCACAAATCGATTGGTTTTATGACTTCTGACGGTGAGTTGAAAGAAACGAACGTCAAAATTTTTTCCCGGAACTTAGAAGACATGAGCCATATGTTTCCGGAGTTAGCGGCTAGTGCATTAAGCGACGTTAAGGCCGAAGAAGCGATTCTGGATGGGGAAGCCATTGCGTATAATCCTCTGAGTGGCGAGTTCCTGCCTTTTCAGGAAACAACCAAAAGACGACGAAAGCATAACATTGCCCAATCTGCGAAAGACCTACCTCTCAAGGCGTTTATTTTTGATTGTTTGTACTATCAAGGAGAGGATCTGATGGGCAAAACTTATCGGGAGAGGAGGGCTTTGGTTGGTCAGATAGTAAAATCTGATACTTTAGTCCCAGCTGATCAGATCATTACCAGTAGCACCAAGGAGCTAGAGGATTTTCTAGCGGATAAAATTCAGGCTGGTTTGGAGGGAGTAGTGGTGAAAAAATTAGACACGCCCTATCAAGCAGGCAGTCGCAACTTTAATTGGGTCAAGCTAAAAAGGCACAATGCTGGGGAGCTAAACGACACGGTGGATTGTGTTTTGTTAGGTTACATTTTTGGCACAGGTAAAAGAACTGACTTTGGAGTGGGGGCGCTTCTGGCTGGCGTTTACGACAAAGAAAAAGATGAATTTGTTTCTCTTTGTAAAATAGGGACAGGTCTAACCGATGAAGAATTTCGCGAAATACGAAAGCGATCTGAAAGGTTTGCCAGGACAAATAAACCAGCTCGAGTAAATTCTAATATAGTACCGAGTGTTTGGCTTGAACCAAAAATTGTGATTGAAGTTTTGGCTGATGAAATCACCCGGTCTCCAGTGCATACGGCTGGAAAAATAGCTGATGAGCCTGGTTACGCGCTTAGGTTTCCAAGGTTAGTAAATTTTCGCTCAGACGACAAACGTCCTGAAGACGCCACCACTGTAGACGAAATTATCAGTTTGTATTCTCAGCAATATAAAAAGTAGTACGTACAATTCCCGCTCAGGCGGTTATAAGTGTACTTTTCTCCGCGAAAGCGGTAGTTTGCGACTTTGCTGATCCAAAGTCGCCCAAAGGATCTTTCGCTCTGAAACCTCCAGCTAAAAACAAAGGAGTCTCTAGCGGGGAACCCCTCTGGAATTCCTGCACTTCGTGCTAGTCAGTTCCAGCTTCCCCTGTACAAGACTATCTTTGTTTTTCCTCTGCTAAAGCAGAGTCGCCTCCAGTTTCAAGGCGAATACTAAGGTGCTTTGTTTTAAAAATAGGTTTATCTATGATTGGTTGAGGGTGAAGCCGTGGCCGCGGACGGTAGTAATAAGGTCCCCACGCCCGGTTTGCGCCAGGAGCTTGGATCTGAGTCGGGAGACTAGCTGGTCAACTGCCTCATCTGAGACTCCATCTGGATGACCACCCCAGGCAAATTCAATCACTTTTTCCCGATCACAGACCGTGTTTTTGTGCTCATAAAGGTAGGCCAAAAATTTGAACTCAATTGGTGAAAGAAAAAGAGACAATTCCACATCGTCAATGAAAACTTTTTTAGCTTCCGTGTCGATGCGAAGACCAGTGCCTATCTGAGATTCCGCACGTAGATGTTCGCGAAAAATAGGGGAAAACAGTCCGTTTTTATCAATGACTAACCCCAGCTCTTTAAGTGTTTTCAGACGTGATTCTGGGACTTTGTGGCCCAAACATAGGGCGTGCAATGCTTGAACCTCATCTATAGTCAGATCAATTAGGAGCTGCCGAGACCGGAGTGCCATTTGGGGGCTCGGAATTTGTTCCTTTAGACTTTCTTCCAAAGTATCTAGACTTGCATTGGACAAACTTGGGCTTAAGAAGCGGTTGTACGAAGCAAACCCACCTGTGTAGCTATGGATTAGTTTTAGTTGAGAATCATCGAGATGTAGGCCATCTTCGGCAAAGTGGTTTTTATAATGTCCCAAGAAGCCTTCCAGACTAAATGGTTTCTGGACGATATATTGCTGAAAAATATAGTCAAACTTAGTGGGCTCTCCCAGTCTTAACCGATCAGGAAAGGTGTGCACCCCGAAGATATAGAGTAAATGGTGGTCGAACAGTTGGTGTAAGGTAAAAAGGGTGTTGAGGAGGGTGTTATCTCTGCGGGCGACTTCGTCAAACTCCTGAAGAAGGACAACGATCCGGATGTCTGCTTCCATAGACACTTGCAGTAAATTTTTTATTGAGTATAAAACTTCATGCTCATCCTCGCTGGCAATTCCTCGGGCGTATTCAACCTCGATGTACTGATTTTTTTGAACTGCGTTCGTGACAAGGATACTACGTAAGTCGCGAAGGAACTCTTTTAAAAATTGTTTTTGGTTGAGGGGTGATACTTCATCAAAATTAATAAGCGAAAACTCAAAATTATCAGGGGAAACCAACTCTTTGATAACAGGATGTAAGCGCAGAAATTTGAATAGAGGACCTAACCCCATACCACGTACTGAGACTACCGTATGGCAGTAACCTTTTTTAATACTTTCCAATAGTGGTGCTACAACTTCTCGACGATAGGTAGGCTCGTAGTGTTGGTCAACGCGCATGATGTAGATCCCAGATGCTGTATTTGATGTTAAGCAAGCCAATTATATTCGTTAGCAAGCTGTTAGGCAATTGTTAGGTTCTAGTCAAGTATCGATGCTTACCTTGCTGTAAGATGAGTTCAATACTAGATTAGTACATTAACAAACAAAGCGTCTTGAGTTTAGAGATACCGATAGAAGGAGGAATACTACGGAAACCAATTCATTTGCACTACGAAGGGTCAAAAGGATTTTGAGTGTTACCCCAGACGACACTTCGTAGAGAATTTGGTAAGTCTGTTTCTGTCTCCGGAAAAAGTTGGGTGTGTTTCGTGCTAAAAAGAAATACCTTTTTTATATTATTAGGGAGCTATCAGCTGCCCTTACTGAGAAGTGTAAATTCTTAAGTGTATGGCCACATACCGACCATTCGCAGACAGAAGTGACAATATCAAACAAAAAGGAGATTTATGATGATAAAGGTGGTGGAAAAACGGCTCAAAAAGCCGTTTTTTCGTGACTAATATATTCTCGTAAAGCTGCACGCACACCGGTAAAAGCGATTTGTAGCTCCAGGACTTTTGACTTTGCAAAATACCTGTATCCAGAAACGTCATCGGCCACTTTGAGCTCCCCAGAGGTGATTTTTGCCGCGGCTATCAGGCTGAGGCACGGATTATTCGCTCCTTTATAAGAATAGAGATCAGGGTAGGCTCCAAGCAAGTGCGTAATTTCTATTTCGACCTCTAGTTCTTCTCTGATTTCCCGTTTTGCAGCCTGGATAAAGCTTTCTCCAGGTTCCATAAACCCACCCGGAATGTCCCACGCTCCTTGATGGGGAGGAACAGCACGCTTTACAAGCAAAACCTCATTTTGGTCATTTTCAATAATCACTGAAGCTGATGGGGAGGGATTAACCCAAAATTCATAGGAACACTGTAGGCATTGGAGCAGGTTATGAGACTTCTTCTCTAAAGCTCCCCCACACTTGGGACAGAATTTGTATGCCTCAATCAGGTACATAGGTTAAGTATAACAAAGAAGATAGGGAAGATTCCGTATTGTAAGCCTTGTTGTCAAAAAGAAGCCCAACCATTGTTGGTTGGGTTGGAAGGGGAACAACGCATCACTGACTTAACTTTTTTGCCCCTTCCGGTACCTCTCTGATGACAGCTCTAGGCGGAGGTGCTTCAATTTCTGGGAAGTCACCGCTTTCATAGCCGTTTCTGGAGGGCTCTGATACCTCCCAGTAGAATAAGGCAAAGTAGAGCGAAGCCACACTACATGCAATAAAGTAAATAGGCAGCCCCCAAAATGCAAGACTAATTACTAGTCTTCCCAGATCACTACCCAACAGCCCGAAGTAACCAAACTCAGGTGTGGTTTTGCCCAACCCTAAGATCGCTAAGTAGAGTGCTAAAGCTACTACCCCGGGCCCTAGAGAAAGGAACCTTCTCATTCTTTCAAACTCCTCCTGATCTAATTTTACTCCAGTAGTCAAAGATTAAGTTACAAAGTTATATTTTTTTGCTAACATTACGAAATATGCGCTACGTTGCTGATCTTCATCTTCATTCCAAATATTCCCGAGCGGTTTCGCCTCAGATGACGATTCCCACTATGGCGAAATGGGGAAAAATCAAGGGGATTGATCTTTTTTCATCATCCGATTTTACCCACCCAGCCTGGTTTAGCCACCTTAAGGAAGATTTGCAAGACGATGGGAATGGATTTTATACGTCAAAAACGCTCTCAGACCCCTCTGTCAAATTTATTCTGGGGACGGAGATAAGTTGTATCTATCGACAAAATGGGAAAACCCGACGAGTGCATCTCCTTGTCTACGCCCCAGATTTGGCAACGGTGGAGAAGATAAACATGGAATTTGGGAAACGGGGGAACATCAGAGCAGATGGCCGACCGATTTTGGGACTCAGTGCAATCGAGTTGACGGAAATTGTTTTGGGTATTAATGCGAAGTGCTTCATTATTCCCGCTCACTGTTTGAAACCAGAGACACTAATACACACAAAGGAAGGAGTAAAAAAGATATCCGATATTAAAGTAGGAGATTTTGTTTATACTCATAAAAATAGAGCGAGAAAAGTAACAGATGTATTGGTAAATTACTTCAAAGGAGATTTGTACCATATCAAGCCTTGGTACTTCTCTCTTGGTTTAGCTACTACTCCTGAGCACCCCTTCTATGCTTTCAAGGTTACTAAATGTTCTACCACAGGTGATAAGTGTTTACCCACTCCTGCTCACAAGAGAATTTGTAAAAACAAACTATACAAATTATATAAGCCTGCCTGGATCCAAGCGAAGAGTCTTGGACTTGGGGATATACTGGTTTTCCCACGTTTCCAAAATACTACCTTAGTAGAACAAATTCCTTTAGACATTTCAGACAAATATAAGACTGAGGGAAACCAACTCTACAGTGGTGGTACTCGTGGTCGGGCTTTTTCCAAGTTAGTCAGTATAAATGCTGATTTTTGCCGTCTCATCGGCTACTATCTAGCTGAAGGCTACACCAACAGTAGAGATGAAGTTGCTTTTGCTTTTCATCTTAGTGAAGAAGATTACGTGGAAGACGTTATAAAACTAATGAAAAGTGTTTTCGGATTGTCCCATCACCGCAAATATATAAGAAATAATACCAAAGGAATTGAGATAAGTTTTTATTCTAAACTGTTGGTAGAATTTTTTACCAAAACTTTTTATGTTAGATCACCTTACAACGCTACTACCAAAACTTTACCTGACTTTATGATCCACTTACCTACTCAGCTTAATTCAGAATTATTTCGTGGGTGGTGGAGGGGGGATAAAGGATACACCTCTTCAGTTGATCTAATGAATGGGATGAAAGCAGTTTGTCTGCGCTTGGGAATAGTCCCTTCGATAACTAAAGACAGTAAGGTTGGACACCTTAATCGTGGGAACCACAACTATCTAGGTCGAGAGATTAAAGCCTCTACTGATGGATATGCTTTTAGCCATTTGGCTTTTTACGAAGACCCCTACAATTTACTTCTAGACAAAGTCTTTAAGAACTCTGTACCGAAGTTAAGTAGAAAACATGGTTGGATTGATGAGGACTACATATATATTCCTATACGTGAGATGTCAAAGTATCCTTACGATGGGGAGGTGTTTAACCTGGAAGTTGAGGAAGACAATTCTTACCTTGCAGAATTCGCGACAGTTCATAATTGTTGGACGCCCTGGTTTTCTCTTTATGGCTCTAACAGTGGGTTTGACCACATTGACGAAGCTTTTGGGAAATATTCAAAGGAAATATTTGCAGTTGAGACAGGTTTGTCCTCAGACCCAGTCATGAACTGGAGGTTATCCCAACTGGATGATAGAGCGATTGTTTCGTTTTCAGATGCACACTCCCCGGCCAAAATGGGCCGGGAAGCGACTATTATTGACGGTGAGTTAAGCTATCAAGGTCTGGTTGAGGCGTTGAAGTCTCAGTCTCGTCATTCTGAGAGAAGCGAAGAATCTCCTGTCAATGCAGGGACTGCATACGCGAGAGATCCTTCACCGGGTAAACCGGTTCAGGATGACAATAAAGTTATTGGAACGATCGAATTTTTTCCTGAAGAAGGAAAGTACCATTATAATGGGCATCGTGTTTGTGGGGTTACTCAACACCCTAAGGAGACGAAAGAAAATGGGGAAACCTGCCCGGTTTGTGGTCGTCGATTGACCGTGGGGGTAATGCAGCGGGTGGAGGAATTGGCTGATCGGTCTGAAGAAGAGCTGGAGCTTACCAAAGAAAATGGCTGGCTCGTAAGTAAAAAGTATTCCAGACCTGGGTTTCGTCGTCTGGTGCCTTTGGCGGAGATTGTTGCAGAAGCTCTCGGTACTGCCTCAGTCTCAACTAAAAAAGTTATTGAGCAGTTTGACACCCTTATCAATAATTTGGGAAATGAAATTGATATTTTGCTCCATGCAAAAAGAGAAGACATTGAAAAATATTCATCCGCCCGCATTGCCGAGGGAGTAGAAAAAGTCCGCATAGAAGATATTGTCATTGATCCTGGGTTTGATGGGCTTTACGGGATTGTGAAAATCTGGCCGGAAACTAAAAGGGAACGGAAGTTTGACCCTCCCAAAAACAAAAAAGAGAAAGAGCCAAAATCTAATCCTAACCAAGATCAGCTAACGCTAATTTAGGCAAAAAGAAAAGCGCTTTAGGCCAATGCGCTTTTAGCTTATTCTCTCCGAAGCTCTGAGCTTATTAAGACAAACTCTCCAACCTGAGGTAGACCTTCTCTGAAAGTAACGACATGCTCTACGTCTCCCGGAGCACTGGATACTAGCACTAATTGGATCGACCAAGTAGGCTCGTCCAGAGGCAAGAGCATCAGTCTGGCTTCAAGAATAAACATTCTGGCCGGAGTTTCTAACGATCCGTATGCAACTCTCACCATGGCGGATTGACTTTCGATAATAACCCTAGGTTCATGTGGAAAAAAGAGAGTCAGATTGGTCCCGCGCGCGTGATGCAAAACCTGACTAAACGCACCTCCCGCTACAAGCAACGCCAGATCTCGGTAGCTGTCTCTCATGATCCCCTCCTTTGGTGTGATCATTATACTAGATGGGTCAAGATGTACTGTTGTATGGCACAAAAAAGAAGACACCTAAAAAAGGTGTCTTTGGGAGTTTTAGTAGGCTACTTTATTAGGCACTGAGAGAGTCTCTCACCTTAGCGTCTTGAACGATATTAGGATAAGGAAAAGCACCAGCATAAGCAAGAAAGGTCTCTGGTCCTTTCCCACGTCTAATGGAGATGAAGAAATCAAACCCGCCGCCATTAGGTTTCGTTGTCCCCATGATACCCTGTGCTCTCCAGACATTTGAGAGCTCCATAAAGCTAATTTCTAATCTCAAGCCTTTATCAGGATCCCTTCCCACACGATATTGAAATACCACGCTTATTTGGTGTCCTTTTTTAAGCGGTGGGGAGACGGAAACCTGCCAATATCTTTTTACCACTGCTGGGTCCAAACCCAAAAGTTGCCAAGCCTGATCAATCAACCCTTCGGCTCTTTGTAAAAGGTCTTGAGGTATCTGAGATAGTGCGCTGGTTGACATCTTCGCCCCCTCCTTTGAAGTACACCACATTTTAGCATATATGCTACAATCAATTCATGCGAATACCGTTATTTTGGTTTGATAGGGTCGGGAAAAAGGATAAAGATAGTCTGGGTACCGAACTTGCTGAGTTTGTTTCCACGATTACTGATCCTCTACTTATTACGATCGTTACCCTTTTAGTCATTCTGAAAAGTATTTCCATGACCTTTAAGGAGGCGACTTTTTGGTTTCTTTTGGTGATGGGGATCTCGATTGTCCCAACAGCACTATATATTTTTCGCGGGATGAAAAAAGGTGTTATTCACGATTGGTTTATCAGTGAACGAAAAGAAAGATACAAAGTGCTGCTTGTGGGGATGCTCTCTTTACTAGTACTTAATTTAATTTTGCTGGGGTTAAGTGCTCCTAGTTTGTTGCTGGTTTTTGGCCAAACCGCGTTTTTGTTGGGATTATTTTTATCACTCACCACTCTTTTCTGGAAAGTTAGTTTTCATTCCAGTTTTTTTACTTTTTTCTGCGCTAGTTTGGTCGGACTTTTTGGGATGAAACTAGCCTGGCTTTTTATTTTCCTACCCTTAGTGGGGTGGGCTAGAACCAAGCTAAAAAAACATACCTGGGGCCAGGTAATAGTTGGGGCTCTGATGTCGCTCCTAATCACTTGGCTTGTATTCAAAATGTATAACTATGTTGGAATCTAGTAGAAATTTTCAATTTTCAGTTTGGAGTCGATTATTCGACTCGAAACAAGCCAGGCTTATTTTCAATTTCCAAAAACTGGGGTATTGTGACAAATGCTAATAACACCACACGCCTTAGTCGGAATAGCGATTGCGACCCAGTTTGACCGAGTTTGGATGGTGGCTCCTTTAGCAATTGGATCGCATTTTATTTTGGATAGCGTTCCCCATTGGGACTTGGATACTGAAGATATTAGTAAGAAAGATGTTTTTATTTCCGCTCTGGATGTCGGTCTGGCGATTTTCCTGGCTACTATTCTAACCTGGGGAAATTCTGACTGGGAAATGATGTGGCTGGGTGGGCTTTCAGCTTCGATTCCTGATGCGCATAATCTTCTAAACGCCCTTTATAATAGTCCCAAGAGGTTAAAAAAATATACTTTGGTTCACAATAAATACCATTACGGCAAATATGTTCGTTTTTTGCCTGGAATAGCCTTACAGCTTTTTGTAATCATGATGTCTTTAGTGGTGATGAGTCTTTGAAATGACATTAACCTTAATACTCCTGGCGACTCTAATAAGTAGTGCTCTAGGCTTAATCGGCGGTTTACTGCTGCTGGCTAAAAAAGGGTTGAGCGAGTCAGTTTCCTTGTCTCTGGTTAGTTTTGCCGCAGGTACCTTGCTGGCGACAGCTTTTCTTGACCTACTACCTGAGTCAATAGAGCTTTCTCAAAACCCTGAGAGCGTGCTACCATTTGTGTTAACTGGGGTAATGATATTCTTTTTCATTGAGCGTTATTTACTCTGGTTCCACCATCATCACGGTAAAAGTGATGAGGAAACTGCGCCTTCCACTAGTCTTATTTTGATTGGGGACACTTTTCACAACTTTCTTGATGGAGTCTTGGTGGCGGGAAGCTTTTTGGTAAACCCAGTACTGGGTTTGACAACTAGTGCTGCGATTGTTCTTCACGAAATACCTCAGGAGATTAGTGACTTTACAGTACTGCTTTATGGGGGGATGAAAAAATGGCGAATTGTGCTTTACAATCTCATTTCCGCTTTGGCTGCTGTTTTAGGGGGTCTGATGGGTTATTTCTTCCTTTCCTCACTTACCAGTTTGATTCCTTATTCATTAGCTTTGGGCGCTGGGATGTTTATCTACATTTCTTGTAGTGATTTGATACCAGAAGTCCATAAGTCTTTTCGTCAGAAAAGTGCTCTCATACAAACTCTGCTTTTTCTGGGTGGGGTTATTTTGATCTGGGTTGCCAAGGTTTACGAATAAAGCATATGTTTGGTTTAGGTATTGTCGGACTGGGGGCTTTTGGGGAGTTTAGCTTAAAAGCCTATCAGAACTTAAAGAACTGTCGTATTGTTGGTTTTCACGATGTGTCTCCGGTTGGCTCAAGACTGGCTAAAGAGCTTGGCGTCAAAAGTTACGCGTCCTTTGACAAGCTGCGTAAAGATTCTCAAGTTGATATCGTTATCCTAAATACTCCAAATTACCTCCATTATGATCAGGCAAAGAACTGTCTAAGTGCTGACAAACACGTTTTTTGTGAAAAACCACTGACTTTGGAATTAGGTCAAGCTGAAGAACTTTTTGCTCTTGCTAAAGACAAACACGTAGTTTTAGGATCAGACCACCCGCTAATTTTTAGTAAAATATATACAAGACTTAAGAGATTGCTTGATCAACGGGTTTATGGAGAAGTGAGGAGCATTATGGTTCATAATTTGGCCCGCGAAGGCGAAATTACGACGCCCTGGTTTTGGAATATTGAAAAAAGCGGCGGTTGGTTTCTTAACTCTAGCTACCATTTTATATATATAGCAAACTACTTGTTGGGCAAGGGTGGGCTCGTGTCGTCCTCGGAAAAAATCGTTAACGGTAAAACTTGTTCGACAGAGCTAAAGCTTAGTTACGGAAATGCCAAGGTTAGCATTAATCATGATCTCATGTCTCCAAATCCGGGATGCAAGGTAGTGATCACGACTACCAACGCGCAAATATTAGTGAACGGGTGGGTCCCCCTCAAGTACAAAATATTTCAAAAAGGGGAGATTATAGACTCTTTTAACACTAAACAAAACCATGAAGAAGAGTATTTAGATTTGATAAAATCGTGCTTTGAAGACTTTCTGAATCGGGTTTCGGGGGAAAGTTTTATTTTGTCAGATCAACGTATCTTGACAGCTCTTGATCTCGCGATCCAGGCACAAAAAAAGGCTAGAGTCACTCTTGACAAAGTCAACGGGTAGATCATAAGATTTCATTACACAATTAGGAGGCCTGCCATGAATATGACAAAAATAGTGCTGATAGTTTTAGTTGTTGCTGTTTTAGCTGGTGGGGGCGGTTATTACTTAGGAATGAGTGGTTTTGGTTTGTCAACCGCATCCAAGACGGACACTTCTTCAGAGACGGTTAATCCTTTTGCAACTGATAGCGCTTCGACCAACCCTTTTGGTTATGAAAACCCCTTTACTAACGTCAAAGGTGTTTCCACTGAGTACGTAAACCCTTTTGATGGCTTGGACCAGTTTGACTACAGAAGTCCCAAGACAAAGGGAAAGATAGCTTACTAAAATGTTCCAACCTAAAAAACTTTTAATATATACCCCCCTTATTTTAGTTGTTTTATTTGCCTTTTCTTCCAATGTATCTGCCCAAACCCCAAATATTAGCTTTCCCATTAGAGAACTAGGAGGCTGTGGGAGTGTTGAGGAGTGCAGGGATTTTTGTCAGGATGAAAAGAATTTTGGTGCTTGTGACAGCTTTGCTCAATCGAATAAGCTGGGTAAGTATAATGAGTCACAGGGAACCAGCGGGGGACCCCAGATAAAATTTCCCGTAGCGGAACTTGGAAATTGTGCTTCTTTCACCGAATGCCGTAGTTTTTGTGAAGATCCTGAGAATATTGAGTCTTGCGTAGCCTTTGCTGAAAAGAATAATCTTAAGCCCAAAGATCAATCTGGCCAAGGTGGTCCTGAAGGAGTCGATTCGGCGACGGTTAAGAAAATGATGAATGAGCTGGGTTGTAGCGATATGAATTCTTGCCGCGCTTTTTGTGAAAACAGAGCTAATGCCGAAAAATGTATGGCTGTAGCTAATAAGTACGGTTTCAAGCCTAAGGGTGGTGGTCCAGGAGGTCCCGATGGACTATCACCAGAAGTTGCCAGTAATATGCAAAAAGAGCTGGGTTGTACTTTGAACGAATGTCGGACTTTTTGTGAAGCGCCTGAAAACCGTCAAAAATGTTTCGAGGTGGCTAAGAAATACGGGGTAGCTAGAGGAGAACCGCCGGCCAACTACGAGGCCTTGGAAAATATGGGTAAAGAGTTGGGTTGCAGTCGAGAGGCGTGTGAGACTTTTTGTCAGACTGAGGCTAATCGTCAAAAATGCTTTGAGATAGCGAGTAAATATGGCCTTGCCAAAGGTGATCCAAGAGGTCCAGGAGGAGAAAATCAACAAAAAATGGCGGCCGAGTTGGGTTGTAAGGGAGAAGAATGCCGGACTTTTTGTGATAGTCCTGAGAATAGACAAAAGTGTTCTGAGGTAGCTAGAAAGTATGGGGTCGGCGGAGGTCCTGAGGGTGCTCGGGGACCGGATGGTCGAACCAGCGGTCCGGGAGGGTGTAATTCGCCTGAGTCTTGCCAGACGTATTGTGAAACACATCAAGAAGAATGCCAAAAGTTTGGTGGTGGCCCAGGAGGGCCGGGTGGTCCTGGTGGACCCGGGGGTCCAGGTCAATTTGGTCCTGGAAATGGTGGGCCAGGAGGTTGTAAAACTCCTGAGGAGTGTCAAACATTTTGTACTAAGCCCGAGAACGCTTCTCAGTGTGGGGGTGGTCCCGGAGCAGGTAATTTTCCTAACCAAGGTGATGGTGGGTTTAGAAAGCCCGGTGAGTTCCCGGGTGGTCCTGGACCGAGTGGCCAACCTGGTGGTCCTGGGTTTGGTCCAGGTGGTCAATTTGGACCGGGTGGTAATACCTCCCCTGGAGAATTTTCCAATCAAGGACCGCGCCCTTATTCCGGATCAACTAATCAAGTTCCAAATCAGTCTGGTTTTCCAAATAGCGCACCTTCAGGATTTGACCAGCCTAATTTTGGTACGACACAACCCGCTCCAAGTTCGATTCCCCAGTAACCTTGACAGTGATTAGTCTTAACAAAAAGTCACCCTAAATAGTTGACATAGTTAGATCTAACAATTAGACTTGATATAAATCTGCCATGGAATATACACCACGAACTGTACTATTAGTTTTGATATTCTCTTTAATCTCCGGTGGGGGTGGTTTTTATCTAGGGTCTATGACTAAACCGACTCTCCCTAGAGAATCTGTTACCGACTCCAAAGGCTCAGTTAATGTTACTCCCGCCAGCCCAATTCCGACCAAGACATCAGTTCCAAATCCAGCTACAAGCTCAGCATCACCTAATGTCTCTAGCAAATCCGCCACGCCAGTCGCCACGAGCTCGGCCAAAACTTCTTCTCCTAGTGCCTCACCAAAGGCCGCGACTAATTCTGCCAAAACAAGCACGCCATCAGCTAGCGGATCCAGTCAGGTTCAAGGTGTGCAAACTGGACCAGCCGAAACCGCTCCTACAATCAAAAAATCCCCCAGCGGGTCATTTTAAAATTCTCCCTACCTCGTGTTAAAATACATCTTCTATGAGTGTTGACACTCCGACCAGGTTAAATATCGCTGACTATCTTAAACGGATGAACATTTCCGAGGAGTTTTTACTTGGCAAAAAAATTGGTGTGGCGATGAGTGGTGGGGTTGATAGCTCCACGGTCGCTGCTTTGTTCAAAACCGCTGGCGCAAATGTGACTGGTTTGTATATGAAAAACTGGTCTGACCCAAGAGATTGTAGAGGTGTCGACGATCGAGCGGATGCTTTGAAAGTCGCCTTAAAGCTTGGGATTCCTTTCCATGTCTTTGATTTTGAAAAAGAGTATCGGGAAAAAGTAATTGACTATTTTTATCAGGAATATGAGTCCGGTCGAACCCCAAATCCAGATATTATGTGCAATAAAGAGATCAAGTTTAAAATATTTCTGGACGAGGCCTTAAAACTTGGGTTAGACTATATAGCTACCGGCCACTATGCAGGGGTCAGAAAAATTTTTCTCAACCATCCTGAACTCGTTTCAGGATCTAAAGAGATTCCGAAACAAGTTCGGAATGACATTTTCAGGATTCGGCCTGACAAATACGAACTAGTTGCGGGTATTGACCAGACCAAGGATCAGTCGTACTTCCTGTACACGTTTACTCAGGAGCAACTGGCCCGCGTACTTTTGCCCTTAGGTAATTTCTATAAAAAAGAAATCCGGGAAATTGCTAAAACATTGGGCGTCCCAGTTCATGCCAAACCAGATTCCCAAGGAATTTGTTTCGTTGGGGAAGTTAAGATTCGTGAGTTTCTATCACGTCGACTCCCTAAAAAAACAGGGGAAATCAAGGACCTTAAAGGCAAGGTCTTGGGTACCCATGACGGTATTTATTTCTACACGCTTGGACAGAGGGAGGGTTTGAAGATCGGAGGAGGAATCCCATATTATGTAGTCGACAAAAAAGTCAGGGAAAACATACTAGTCGTTGCACCGCTTAACCAAGAGGATAAACTGTATTCTAAGTCATTAACCGCCCGAGATACTCACTGGGTCTCAGGAGTCGAACCAGAATTTCCTTTGAAAGTAAAAGCTCGGATCCGACACTTACAAGCTTTACAAGATGCTGTAGTTAACAAAATTACTAAAGACAGAATTCAGGTCGAGTTTGAAAAAGACCAGCGGGCGATAAGTCCTGGACAAAGTGTCGTACTCTATGCTAAAAATGTAGTCCTAGGTGGAGGAATAATTAGTTAATTCTCAATTTCTAATTTTTAATTTCCAATCAATTTTCAATACTGTAATGCTTAATTGTGACATTGCAACTTCAATGAAAATTGTAAACTGTAAATTGAAAATTTGTGGTTAATATGGAACTATGAACAAATTGAAGATAAATCTAAGTTGGTTGCCTCTAAGACCAGGTGCTTGGGAAGTTGATTTGCCTAAACTCGTTGACCTGAATTATATTCTAGCGCCCAATGCAGGCTCGAGTTTTAGGTATTACTCCCAGTTTGTAATCCTTTTTAGTTTATTTCTAGTAGGATCAGTGTTCATTTCTTTCTGGAGAAGGAGATTTAAAATAGTAAACCCGCCTAAATTCCATTTTCTTAATAGGCTACTAGTTTATCTCTTCTCTTTTGGTTTGACAGGACTAATCCTTCTGTTCATGCGTTTTGAAAATGCCAAATTACTTTCCTCAAGAATAGTTTTTATCCTTGCTATAATAAGCTTTCTAATTTGGGGAGGGAGATTGGCCTATGAATATTTGCGAAAACTTCCCCTTCTTGAAAAGTCTTACCAAACCCAACTTTTGAAACAGAAATATCTCCCAAGGAGACGAGCGAAAAAGTCTTAAGAACGGCAGTTGACAAGTAGGGGTTTTTGGTTTAAGATACGCTCACTAACAGTCTAAATGGCTGCTTAGTTCTGGGCTGGAAACCCGGATGAAAACCTTTCCTAAACAATATTACAGATTATATAGAGATTGTTTGTTCTTTTACAACCGAAGAGTTTGGATATCTTCGGTTTTACGCTTCTTAAACAGTGTTAATAAAGTCGATGAAGCGACACGTTCTTTGACAACTGAAAAGATGGTAGAAATACCAAAACGTCAATTATTAAGTTTAAACAAAGTAATTTAGATAACGGTAAAGCAATTTACCAGCTTCTATTGAGCTAATAAATTCTAACCCCGCGAAGCTTTTGCGGAGTGGGGTTTTTCGAAGAGTTTGATCCTGGCTCAGGATGAACGCTGGCGGCGTGCCTTAGGCATGCAAGTCAAGGGGGTCGCCGCAAGGCGACAACCGGCGGACGGGTGAGTAACGCGTAGGAATCTACCCTTAAGTGGGGAATAGCTCGCCGAAAGGCGGGGTAATACCGCATAATGTTTCAAACCGAGAGGTTTGTAACCAAAGCACGTAACTGTGCGCTAAAGGATGAGCCTGCGTCCCATCAGCTAGTTGGTAGGGTAATGGCCTACCAAGGCTACGACGGGTAGCTGGTCTGAGAGGATGGTCAGCCACAATGGGACTGAGACACGGCCCATACACCTACGGGTGGCAGCAACCGGGAATAGTTCGCAATGGACGAAAGTCTGACGACGCGACGCCGCGTGGAGGACGAAGGCCTTCGGGTCGTAAACTCCTTTTGTAAGGGAATAAACTCCCGCTTAGCGGGACTGACTGTACCTTACGAATAAGCCGCTGCTAACTACGTGCCAGAAGCCTCGGTGATACGTAGGCGGCAAGCGTTATCCGGAATTACTGGGCGTAAAGAGTTGCGTAGGCTCCTTGATGAGTCGTTGCTTCAATCCTCCAGCTTAACTGGAGAGTAGGCAATGATACTATCAGGGTAGAGGCTATGAGGGGGTTGCGGAACAACTGGTGGAGCAGTGAAATGCGTTGATATCAGTTGGAACACCAAAGGCGAAGGCAGCAACCTGGCATAGTTCTAACGCTGAGGCACGAAAGCGTGGGGAGCAAAACGGATTAGATACCCGTGTAGTCCACGCCGTAAACGATGGATGCTAGATATTGGCAGTTTGACCCTGTCAGTGTCGTAAGCTAACGCGTTAAGCATCCCGCCTGGGGAGTACGGCCGCAAGGCTAAAACTTAAAGGAATTGACGGGGACCCGCACAAGCAGTGGAGCGTGTGGTTTAATTCGATACAAAGCGAAGAACCTTACCAGGGTTTGACATGTATGTGGTAGGAACCCGAAAGGGTGACGACCCGCAAGGGAGCATACACAGGTGCTGCATGGCTGTCGTCAGCTCGTACCGTGAGGCGTCGCCTTAAGTGGCTCAACGAGCGCAACCCCTATCATTAGTTGTATCACTCTAATGAAACTGCCCCGTATAACGGGGAGGAAGGCGGGGACGATGTCAAGTCATCATAGCCCTTATACCCTGGGCTACACACACCCTACAATGGACTGGAACAACGGGATGCAAAGCAGCGATGCTAAGCCAATCCCTTAAAACGGTCCTCAGTTCAGATTGCAGGCTGCAACCTGCCTGCATGAAGTCGGAATTGCTAGTAATCGCGGATCAGCAGGCCGCGGTGAATACGTTCTCGGGTCTTGTACACACCGCAAATAAAAGCGCGCTTGGCAGCATAAATAGCTAATTGGTTAAAATCCAATGTCCGATGTAACGTCGGACTAGCCAAAAAAACATGGCAGGCACTTTCTGGTAACAGAAGTGCTGGAGGGCCTGAGGCAAATGTTAGTCCACGCAAAATGAGACTTTCTAATAAGCGATCTCAACCGGGCGGTTTGAGAGAAACTTAGCGATTAGTAAAAAGTTTTAGTGGAATGACAGGAAAAGTTGTTTATGTAACCCAAGGAGATCCTATTAAGGTAGAGGTAATTACTTAGTAGGAAGTCAGCAGATTCATAGTACCACTGAGGTTAGATGTTTGAGTTTTGAAGATGGATAAAGAAACTGGAAGTTTGAAATTGGTAGAGTACAATTTAGTTGATGATCCAGAGTTTTAAAGACTTGAAGGTATATCAAGAGTCGTATGGTTTAGCGTTAGAGATTAATAAGTCGATTCTAAGACTGCCTAATAGCGAAAAGTATGACTTAGTTGATCAGATGCGAAGAGCATCAAAGTCAATACCAGCAAATATTGCTGAAGGATATGCTAAAAGACTTTTTGAAAAAGAGTTCAAAAGATATCTTTTGACATCTATTGGATCATGTAATGAGATGGTTGTACATATCAGTTTTGCCAAAGACTTAGGTTTTTGGAGACCAGAATTCTGTGAGAATTTACTGAACCGATATGATATTGTAGGTAAGCAACTCACAAAACTATTGCAAAATTGGAAGAGCTATCCAACCTCCAAAATCTAAATTCCAAATCTATTTTCTAATTTCAAACATCTAACTTCAGCTGGGAAGGAGTCTACCTGGATTTAAACATCTGGGGCTCGCCCGATGCCGGAAATCGGCTCGTCGGGTGGGAACGGGAAATAACCTTAAATTATCCCAATCCGTCAAGTGAGCAAAGTCGGGGGCGCCCGAAGACGGTTGTCTAACCGCAAGGAGGACGCTGTCGAAGGCGAAATCGGCGATGAGCGCTAAGTCGTAACAAGGTATCCCTAGGGGAATCTGGGGATGGATCACCTCCTTTCTAAGGAGTATCCGCACTGTACCGGAAGGTACAGGGCCATGGGTCGCGCCTCACAGTAGCGACCAAGGTCAGCCCTCCGTCGCGTAAAGCTATGGAGGGAAACAAAAACGACGTCAAGGTATTTTCTACCATCTTTTCAGAAGTCAAAAAACAAAAGGGTCCGCTTAACGCGGGCTTTTTTGTTGCAATTTTAACTATCCTGTAGTAGTATGCGGATATTCTGTGAGGTAAGGGAGAGTTGATGGCTCAACAGCTGGTAACCGCTGACCTTCGTTTTGAAGTAAGAAACCAAGACCGGTTTAGAAGGGGCGCATTAATGGCTTCGAGATGCTTATTTGTTAGTTGGGTTAGGTGCCAGTGCCCAAGATGCAAACCTTCCCCTGACAGAGAAGAAACTTGGGTTTACTTTAATGAGATCTGTCTTGGTATGCTGGATGCTGGTCTTGTAGCCAATCAGTTCCAAGAAGACGTGAGGTTTACCCAGGAGGTGGGAGGAAGAGTCAATAAGGATATGATGAGTTTTTGTTCTGAGTGTGGGACGGTAGTCCACCTTACTCAGGAAAATCATCGACTGCTGATAGAAATGGGAATGAGACAATTATTAGCATAAATCAGTGTAGTTTGGGAGTTTAAAGGAGGTGTGATCGAACATGAGAACAGCTCTAAGCTACCTTGAGTCGTACACACTTAGAGATGCTGATGGGTTCACCCAACTTGTTTTTGAGAACAGTCTGATAAAACTTTTCCCGGCGGTTACCAGGGTAGGATCCAAAATCACTCTTATGTTAAGGGTTTCTCCGGAAGTTGTCACACCTCGTTCAAGTCAGAGGTCGGGCGATCGGGATTGTGGTTCAGTCGAGTTTGCTTCTGTCGAGGAAGCGGTAGCCCTTATGGAACGCTTTGCTCATAATTATCCTGAAAGTTATCTAGAGTTTCTTGGTTTACTCAAGTCGCACAGTGAAGGCGAAAAGGCGTAATCTCATGCGAGTAATCCAAGTAAAGACTAGCATTCAAGCTAGTCTTCTTTTTGGCTAAATTGCCCTTCTAGTGTATACTTCTCGCCAAGGGAGACCAGCATGGGTTATCAAGTTCAGAATTTTACCAGAACGGAGATGAGTCCAGTACTTAAGTGGC
>Ga0209542_10005047_pt1 | contig 26714 bp, 30 predicted proteins | sample RifCSPhighO2_01_FD_184028 | JGI IMG/M metagenome (GOLD analysis project Ga0209542, IMG submission 184028) | Soil microbial communities from Rifle, Colorado - Rifle CSP2_plank highO2_0.1 (SPAdes) (version 2) | ecosystem: Environmental > Terrestrial > Deep subsurface > Rock core/Sediment ...
CCCTTGTGGTTCCGGGAAAAAGTTCAAGAAATGTCATTTGAATAGGAATATCTAGATTTCAAGCCATTACCTTGCTATCGAAAAGTTCCCGAAGTGTTGTACGATTGGGAAAAGGGATTTTGAATGGTTTTGTGAGGTAAGAGATTGTAATATGCAAAGAATGACTCTACTCCATGTGGCCTTAACTTATTCACTTTCACTTGCATTTTAAATTGATGTACGTTATAATGTACATATGAATCCCGCACGAAGTAACCCTAGCGCTAGCGGGTGCGGGAGTCATAGTTTTATTAAATTTGAAGTTATCGAGTATTGTCACTGAACTATCAGAGACGGCTCGATTACTTTGTACGGGATGAACAAAAACACCATCTCAATATCGGAAGCGAGGAGTAGATTATTCAATATAGCTGAAAAAGTCCAAACTCCGGGGGTTTATTTTACGTTTACCGATAAAGGACGACCAAAGACTGTTATTATGTCTGCGGATGAGTACGAATCAATAATTGAAACACTTGAGGTTGTGCGTGACTTTCCTGATTTGGACAAAACTATCGCAAAAGTTGATAAAGATATAAAATCTGGAGCTTATTTGAACTATCCAATATTAGATGATATTTTAGCGAAAGAAGGGTATGTACTAAATAATAAAGCAAATAAGCATGGCATATCAACTACGCATCGAACCAAGCGCGCTAAAAAGTCTTAATCGGATACCTGGGCGCGATCATCAGCGTATTATTGCATCTCTAGCTGGTATAAAAAAAGACCCCTTTGGCGGTAAGACGCTTGAAGGTGAACTCAAAGGAGTTCGTTCTTGGCGGGTAGGTGAATATCGAATACTCTATAGTATTTTAAAACAGGAGCTCTTGATAATAGTGATTCGAATTGGACCTCGGCAGGGAATCTATTAAATGAGTAAAGAATCTTTTGAAACTAAAATTTATATGCCAAGAGACTTAGAAGGTAAGCCAAATACCGAAGCTTTAAATTTGGCGAGAGAGATTGAAAAAAAATTTGAGAATAATCCAGCTTTTATCGGCTCAAAGATTTAAAGGATCAAAAAGATGAAATTATTGATGCTAGACGCCAATTGTGGGAAGATAGATTTGATAAGATTTGGTTTGAAGAAAAATAGTTCCCTATTCATACAAAATCTTAAAAAGTGTCATGGGGTGTAGTTTTTCCAGATAAGCTCAAAAATAGACTTAGCCATTTTTGAGAAAGATTGGTTCTCGATTACGAAACCCAAGCCGTTTTTCTCAAATAAAATTATACACACCCTTTTGTCGTAAATTAATATATATCCAGGGAAATCTGTATTTTTGTCTATGAATTTTGCTTGATTTAATCGCGGGTTACTTACGGGTTCGTCACCTTCAAGTCGAATTGAACGAGCAAGTATATTTTTCATTCTTCTTCGATGGCCATAACCGAATTTCCCGCCGATAAATTGCAGCAGTTCCTTTGAAGATCCTATCGATAAAATTACCCGCTCTTTTGTATCAAGAGCATCTTCGATTAAACTCTTGATGGCTTCTTTGCCGTGGTATGTTTTGATTTCCGAGTTCGAAGATGTTTTTCGCATCTCCTTTTGCAGTTCGGGAATAATCCTTTCGGTTAGTATCAATCTCTGCTCAAAGTGGGATTTAATCTTATTTGGATTTTCAGCTACGAATCTTTTAGTACCTCGAGAAGTATAAGTACTGACAAGGCCCAAGCTTATTAAATGCTCTAACATATGGTAGACGCTGGTTCTGATAATTCCTGTTTCCTCGGCTATTCGGTTTACCGGGGCATCGGCTAAATATAGGAGTACTCGATATACTCTTTCAGTTTTCTCATCTAATCCCAAAAAACTTAAAATGTTGTTTTTGGTCATACATGTAGTTTTGACGATAATTTTCGTCAACAGTTTAAGTATACCAGAAGCCCAATAAAAATCAAGGTTTTAACGGAATGCTAATTCCGTAATTTAAAATTTCTCAGCAAAAATCTGGTTCCGGTGCTATGCTTAGAATGTTCTTTAAAAAGGAGGAACAAAATGGCAACTACGCAATCCGACATCCGCAGATGGCTTAACGAAGCTAAGAAAATGAAGGCAACTCATGTTATTGTGGTATGCGATACCTTTGACTGGGAAGATTATCCGGTCTATGTGGCTTCAAATGAAGATGTCCGAAAAAAATACGTAGAATATAACGGCCCTAATATGCAGAGAGTTATGGAAGTTTATTCTCTAGGTATGGATATAGAAAGACAACTAAACGAAACTTGGGCTTTCCATTTTGATTAGTTACTATAAGCCGCTTCATGCGGCTTTATTTTGTTGTTTAATATTGATATCCTATAATTATTCTAAACCCCTCCCAATCATATAATATCTTAAAAAGTGTCATGGGAGATAATATTAAAGAAAAAAGCTACAAACAAAATGTAGCTTAGGAGAACTTCTGAAATTTAGTGTTTTTGTTCAAGAGCGTCAGCAATTCTTTTGAGGTTAGCGTTCATCTCATCCAACTTTTTCTCGATGCTTCCGCCCCAAAATAGCATGAAAAGTATAGAAACAAATGCTGCTAACCCTACCACGAAGTAAAACATAGCCATAGCACTCCCCAAGTTTTAACGGAAGTTCTGGGAATATGTTAGTATTGATTGGTTACAATGTCAAGTTTTTAACCCCCATGATATTTTCTATATTTTGGCAAATCCGATAGTGACGCAAACATAAAAATCGTTTAAAATAGGGAAAACCCGTGTGTGACAGTATTGAAAGTGTAAAAATGTTATGGGAAATAAAAGAAAAAAAGTTATAGTAACGGGTGGAGCGGGATTTATCGGCTCCAATTTAGTTGATGCTTTAGTTGAGCGGGGTTTTGATGTGCACATAATAGATAATTTGTCCGGAGGAAAGAGGGAGAATATAAATAAAAAGGCTAAATTTCATTTACTCGATATTGTCGATTTAAAATCTATAAAACCGATATTTAAGGGCGCGGATTACGTTTTTCATCTTGCTGCTCTTCCTCGCGTTCAATATTCCATTGAAAATCCTGCGATAACTAACAAAACTAATGTTGAGGGCACGTTGAATGTTTTAATTGCCTCGCACGAATCTAGAGTCAAGAAAGTTATTTATTCGGCTTCTAGTTCTGCATACGGCGATCAAAAGATTATGCCACTGAAAGAAAATATGTTGGCATCACCGAAAAGCCCTTACGGCCTGCAGAAATATCTAGGTGAATTATACTGCCGTACCTGGAGTCAGGTTTATGGTTTACCTACTGTTTCTTTGAGATATTTTAATGTTTATGGTCCAAGGAATAATCCAGATGGTGCTTATGCTTTAGTTATAGCCAAATTTTTGAAACAGCGTATTGAAGGCAAGCCCATGACGATTACCGGAGACGGTAAGCAGACCCGTGATTTTACTAACGTAAAAGATGTCGTCATGGCCAATATTCTTGCAATGGAAAGTGATAAAGTTGTAGGAGGGGAAGTAATGAATATCGGAGCTGGAAAAAATCAATCCATAAAACAGATCGCTGATTTGATTGGTGGACCTATCATTTATATACCAGCTCGCCTTGAACCCCACGATACTCTAGCGGATAATTCACTTGCTATAAAGTTTATTGGCTGGAAGCCCACCGTCAATATAGAAGATGGAGTCGCTGAATTAAAAAAACTCGCCGACTTATGAGTCCCGTTAGAGATATCCCTAACGGGTTTGTATGGAAAGTAATAAGTTAAGGTAATGTAATGATTCCTGCCACCGCATGGTGGTAGTGAGTGCTTGCACTATCTCTAACGGGATGAAGATCAACGTAAAAGCAAAACCTAATGCGAGAGAAGAGAAAATTGAAGAAGTCGGACCGGGTGAATTTGTTGTTTCAGTAAAAGAGCCGCCAGTTCAAGGAAAGGCCAATTTGGCGATAATACGAGCGCTCTCGGAATATTTTCATACGCCAAATATCAGAATTGTCTCGGGCTATACGTCAAGGAATAAGATTATAGAGATTGGATAATAAATTTGTGTATAATGATTTAGCGTGATATAATTGGGTCTAAAATAATAACAAAATAACATGCAACAAAATAAAAAATTATTAAATCGACTAGGTCTGTTATTAATTTTTGCTACTTTGATTTTTGGTATTTTTTTGATGGCGCGCAGTTTAGCCAATCCGCAAGAAGAAAATAATTTAGAAAAAGTTACTGATGAGGGCTTTCTTCCTTCAGAAAATGGAAAAGCGGTTCTGGTTGAATTTAGTGATTTTCAGTGTCCAGCTTGTGGAATATATTACCCATTAGTTAAGAAACTAAAAACAGACTTAGGGGATAAATTAACTGTAGTATATAAACATTTTCCGCTGAGTCAGATTCATAAAAATGCCGATTTAGCTGCCCGAACGGCGGAAGCTGCAAAAATACAGGGAAAGTTTTGGGAAATGCATGATATGATTTTTGAAAAACAGAATGAGTGGTCAGGTTCTAATCAGGCATTATCGTTATTTAGTTCGTATGCTGTTTCGCTTGGGCTTGATAAGGATAAATTTCTTCAGGATATAGATTCAAATGAAGTCCGCAACAAGATTAGTGATGATTATCAGCAGGGAGTTCGCTTGGGCGTGAAGGGGACTCCGACTTTTTTTCTTAACGGTAAAAAAATAACTAATCCGGGGAACTACGATGATTTTAAATCAACTATTGAACAATCGATTAAGTAATAAAGCGCTATTAAGACTGATAGTTATTTTTACATTGATAGGTTTTGCCGATACGGCATATCTTACCGCGGACCACTATTTTGGCACAGGAGTTAAGTGTGTGCTTCTTGAGGGGTGTGATGTAGTTTTATTAAGCCAATATTCGAAGATATTTGAAATCCCGTTGGCGGCGATAGGTTTTGCTTTTTATGTCGGAGTATTTATTTTAATAAATTTGTTTGATATATATCGGAATAATCTACTTCTAAAACTATTAGTTTTGGCGGGCGCTTCCGGTTTTATAGTTTCTCTTATTCTTCTGTATGTTCAGATATTTATCATTGGGGCTTTGTGCGTCTATTGTTTAGTGTCAGTAGCATCTTCAACAGCGATATTTATCACGGCGATATTTCTAAATAAAAATAGTAATTATTTAAATTCAGAGACTCAGCTAGAGAATTAATACCATCCCCAATCAACCTTTTCTCATAGATTTACTTACAATTAGATTTAGTTGAGATTAAATTTCTGAAAGCTATCTATAGATAACTTGAAGAGGTTTAATGATAAATAAATCTAATTTTAGTAAATATTGTGAGGAAGGGGTTGGTTGGGGATGGTATAATAGCCCCTCCGCTATAAGCTTTCTATTTTCCAAATACTTGAATATGTATTAAACCACATATCGATTAACGCACCAACTATTCCATCTTCTGTATACGCAGCAAACTTAAAATCTTCTTCGCTTGTCTTAGACTCTTTATCTTCTTTTGCTCCTTCAATATCCTTCGCCATATCATCAAGAACCCCCCGCTCTTTAAAAATCGTCAATGTCTTAAGCCACTTTTCCCGAGATAGATTATCATCCAACATAAAATATTTCGATGCCAAGTCCACATCCCCCGCTTTCAATGCCGTTACAAAAAGATTCAGAGTTTCTTGGGGAGTTTTACCGCCATAAATATCTTCGGTCATTGCCTCAATATATCTCTGTTCCAGCGCTTTATAATTACGATATTCACCATATCCCTGATATCTTTCCCAAATAAAAAAACCTGCTATTCCCAGAATCACAACCGCCAATCCCACAAACATAATCAGTCTTCTTTTACTTATCATCATAAAAACCATATTACCTCATCCACACCAACCGTCAATCCCCAACTAGAGGTGGAGCCTCCCGTAACCCTAGAACTAAACTGTGGATAACTTTCAACAACCTGTCCCAATACACACATCCGCGTTAACCAAAATTAACCCTTTTCTAGCTCTAGGGTAATACTCAAGTCTATATTTGCATTATTGATTTTCATATCACTAAGCCACTTATTCATATCCCTTGCTACTCTCGACTTATCTTCAAAAAACTCCGAAACACTAACTTCGTCAATAATCAAATCCTTCTGTACATTGGCATAATAACAATAACTACTCCATTGATATGCTCGAAGATACTCTGTTGCCTTTTTAGTATCTGCTATTTTGCCGTTTCGCCATCCCGCGAAACTAGTATCAATATCTAATACATTGGCATGAATATAATGCGGTATATATAATAGTTGTTCCTGCTGATTGACATTTACGGCCTTAAAAACACCTTGAAAAAGCGGCCCTACACGTTCGTACAAAGTATTGAAGTACATAGTGTAAGCAGTACCAAACTTATGCATAAAACGCCTAATACCATCATCTACCGCCTGAACAATTAGTAGGTGGTAGTGATTTGGCATTAAACAGTAAGCTAAAATGTGGACTAAATGTTCCTGTCTATCCGGAAGCTCAAGATTGCCTTCCGCAATCTTCTTAGAAAAATCTATTATGGGTCTGTCCGTGTTACAGGCCGCTAAGCACAACCAAAACCTCCGCCGATCAGCATCATCCATAAAGATTATTCTTTTCTCAACACCACGATTAAAAATATGGTAGACCTCACCAGTAATAAATGGCTCGCGAAGCATAGTAAAACTACACTTACCACAAAGTTATCCACAGTTCAAGGGAGGCTCCACCTCGGTTTTAGCGAGAGTATGTGGGGACTTGATTTACTGAGGTGTAGTCGGAACCTTGGGGATACCAATTAAACTCATTAGTATTAATACAGAATACTTTCTTGAAGAAGTCTGCGTCATCGACAACTGCCTGTTCTCCTGTGGTATTGACCCAATGAAGCATTCCTCCATCCTCGCTTGTAGTTTCAACTCCATAAACTTTAGGGTCATCGGTTTCACAGTTTCTGAAAAGGCCGGAAGTAACCATCGTATCCCTCACAGTTGAAGTAGTAGTTTTAACTTTATCAAAACCCCCTAGATGACCATAGAAATTAAATATTGCGGGATTTAGGAATAATCTCTTATAGCCCCACTCGTTGGCGATATATATGTCTGGATCGTCAGAACCGGCGGCGCTAAGAGTGTCGCCTTCCTTGAGGTCTAGGGCGGATAGGGTGGTAAAGCCGAGTGAGGATGGGGTTTCCGCCAGAGGCGGACCAGCCGTTGGCTGGGGCGAGGGAGTAGGGGTCGGAGTCGGTGTAGGAGTTACAACAACTCCGGGCAAGATCATTGTGTTTCCATAAATTGGAACACCCACTAAAGTTGGTTTAGCTAAAGTTCCAAAAGTAAATCCGCTGAAACCAACACGCACATTACCGGCAGCCGAAGGAGAAAGACTAGCTCGCAATAGATATGTTTTAGATAAACCGCTTCCTATGGTAACATTGCCCCATTGGACTAAATTAGGATTTTCACTTTGGTTAGGATAAGTACCAAGCAGAGTAGAGCTAGCAGTAGCATCGTATATAAACATATTATTAAAATTGCTTAAACCACCCGCCACATCTGTATCGACATAAATTCCATTTAGATACACATCTCCACCCGACGCAGTTAAAGTAATTCGCGCAACATCAACATACTGGGCTTCTGTTGATATGCTTTTTGCTACAGGCGTTTCACTATGTAATGTTGCAGTTAGAGTAGGTTCCTGTTGAGCAGAGGCATAGGAAAACACGCCCAGAGACATACCAATGACCAAGATAAATATTATAAGTTTAATCATATTCCAATTATACCAAAAAATACATTTCTATGCATAGCTATATAAGAGTAATCTGTAGTTATCCACAGATAAAATGGAGGTGGAGCCTCGGTTGGGATTAGGAAATTAGATAACCAAAAGCCCCCGTTAGGGGGCTTTTGGTTTCGGAAAACGTCATCGCACGAATCCCGAGATTGTTAGGTAACTATGTTACTTAACAATTATTTGAGTATCAGCCAACGTCTTTACTAACCCATCAGTGAACCAGTCATCCGTTGAAGTGGAGTGAGCAGGTGATGATTGATCAGACCAGACGAAGGAAGCAGTCTTTGCTCCTTGCGTGGTTGAATCCTCTGAGGTAACCGTGGTTCCTGTCGGATTAGCAATCTGTGTGGTAATAGAATTACCAGCAACAAGCGCACCAGTTACAGTCGCTCTCAACTCGAGAGTTGTAGGACTGCCCTGTGCAACTACACGCTCAGTAGCAAAGCTGAACTCTATGTAATCATCGCTACCGCTATAGCTATCGCTTGCGGTGGCACCAGTCGCGCTATCGGTAATGTCAACACCATTCTCCCATAACTTATAGGTAGCGGAAGCAATGGTAACAACAGCCGAACTCGATGCTACTGTGAATTTGATACTATTCCATGCTATCTGACCGCCAGTTGCAGAAAGTGTCGTCTTGAATAATGTCTGGGTACCTCCTGACAACACGGTAGTAGGTAGTGCAGTAGCCGTAAAGGTCGGATAACCCTTAACATCCGTGAAAGCATTACCAGCATAGGTGGCAGTAGCAAGACCGGTAGTGGTGGTTATAGTACCAGCACTGTTTCGGTATTTCAATCCATCTAAGCGCATCGTAACGCTACCAGCGGTATCATTACCCTCAGTACCAACGCTCGTGAAGACAACATCAACCGCAAAAGTCTTTGTTCCGCCTGATTGAGGCATCGCAAGATTTAATCCGGTAAACGAAGCTGAGCCGGTCGTGGCGCTAACCACGGCAGTCTGTAATGTTGTCGAACCCTGTTTCAATATAACACTAGCAACCGCACCGCTGTTTGAAGCAGTTGTGGCGCTCGGAATATCTACATAAACTTCATCTACAGTAAAGTCATCATAAGCAGGAGTAAGGGTGAAGTTATAGGTATTCAATGTCGTGCCTCCATTCACAAATCGCGCAGTCGGAAGTGAACCGTTAGCTACGGTCAACGAACCGCTTGCACCGCTAATCGTCTGACCAGTAACAGCAGTTGCGGTAACGGCTGTGCTTGAACCAACAGTGGTTCCGGCAGCATCTAGGTTTGTCTGCAATTTATCAGTTGCAGCAAAGGTAGACGCAACATTAGCCCAGAGCTCAATCTTATAGGTCTTGTTCTTAGGCATGTTGAAGCTGACCGAATAACTGTTAGAGGCTGTATGCGAGAATGTAGTCTTAATAGGTGAGGTGTAGACGAGCGAACCTGCGTCACTGTAAACCTTCACATATGCATCGGTAAAGTCACTAGTAAGAGTACCATTACCACCGTAGGCTGACTGACCATCAAAGGTTAATGTATTGACATTAACATCTTCAGATGAAGCAGCGGCCAAAGTGTAATGACCTATCTTTACTGCACTCTTCGGGGAAACAACTGACTGATCAGCATAACCGGTATATTTACCGGCTGTAAACGAACCAGTCTTAATGGTCAATGCATTAGCGGCTTTATCGGCGCTCGGACCATTAACATAATCTAATGTTACCATACGCTGAACATTGGATGAACCAATAGAAATTTCTGCGGTAATGGTATCATTCGCGGCTACGTTATCGGTACCGCTAGCATCATAGATATCCGCTCGGATTTCTACTGTTCTCGGAGTTCCCGGAACAACAATTAATGAAGAGCCCAAGGAAACTTCTGCATATCCAGCAGTACTCGACGCAGTAGGTGAATCAACTTCCCAAAGGGTCGTAGTAGAACCAACCTGGACGCCGTCAGCGAATATCGCTGCATTTCGAAGAGCTAATTCATTATTTGATGACTCCTGAGCAATCCTAAGATTTTCAACTTTCATTTTCTCACCAGCAGCTTTGAACTCATATGTTGCCAAGGTAACGCCTGAAGCGCCTTTTACTACATCACCGGAAGGTGAATCGTTTTTCTTGGTAACTGTTAAAGTACCGGATTGAATTTCTAACTCGTTATCAACATCTCCAATAGGGAATGTGCTGGATGATAATACAGCGGCACCATATTGAGAATCCACGGCCCAGAAATCAGGTTTCTGTCTCAAGGAGATGAAGAAATCCTTACTTGAACCACCGACGATATTGACTAATACTTTGAAAACTCGGTTACCTGTTTCAAGTTTTACAGGATTAGCGGTCAGATCAAAGAGTAAATAGTTGCTGGCATCACGCTGGGCAATAGTATTGCCTATCTGAACTCCATCAACATAAAGACGGAAGTTCTGAAGGTCTGTTAACGCTGCCGAACCAATTACTCTAAGCTGAATTGATTTCAACCAGACATATCTCTGAGTGATTGAAACGGTATCTTGCCAAGCAACAACATCATCAGCAGGATCGACTTGAGTGCTATTGGCATCATCAAGTCCATCTGCAGTAGTATCGGCTGGGGTTGTAACTACAGCAAAGGTTATTCCGGCAAGGGTAGCGGTTGCAATACTATGCAAGTTACCCGAAAGGCTGACAGCAGTACCGTTTACAGAAATCAACTGAACACCAATGGTTTCACCGGAAGTTCCGTCGATATCGGCAATAACCGATATGACTTTAGAACCCGCTACGGTAAATAGTCCACTAGCATCATTGAACAATATTTCACTACTTGAAACGGTAGCTGAATCAGTTAATCTCTTGGCGCCATCATACAGATATACATTCGTAATCGAAGCATCTGCAGATACACCAATTCTCTTTAATTTCACACTGGTGACGGTTGCATTACCACTGAACATAAATTCAGCGAGATCGTATCTAGCCTGACCGTCAACTATAGTTCCTGATATAGGATTAGATGAAGCTAAACTGACTGATACTGGACCAGTTACTACTGGTGGGGGCGTTCCGCCACCTCGTGAATAAACAGGAACATCATTTACTGACATGTAGTCAGCACCTTTTGGATACCAATTGAACTCATTGTTGTTGATACAGAAAACTTTTTTGAAGAAGTTCGCATCATCAATAACGGCCTGAGCTCCAGTGGTGTTTACCCAGTGAAGCATACCGACATCTTCGCCGGTTGTGCCTAATCCATATACTTTAGGATCATTGGTTTCACAATTTCGGAATAAACCGGAAGTTCCGAATGCATCTCTTGTTGAAGCTGATACACTCTTAACTGCTGGAAAACCTCCAAGGTGTCCATAGAAACTAAAGATGACAGGATTCAAGAATAATCTCTTGTATCCCAGCTCATTAATTATATAGACATCCGGATCATCTGATCCTGGTGCACTGATAGTGTTGCCTTCCGTAAGACCGTAGTCTGCAGGGGCAACTGCCAATGTTGCTACTGGAGCAAGATAGGCAACACCAGAAAGCGACAATACTGTCGCAACTGATGTTAAGGTGCTGAAGAATTTCACCACACCTTTGTTTGATAAACTATTCATTTTATTTTTTATTTATTTCTGTAATGAAGTTGTTTCATCAACTCCGACGCGAAGTCGAAGGGATAAATCGACCAACTTCAGAACAGGGTTTAACTAATAATTAATACTTATACTTCTCTTAACTTTCTATACTATCCCATTATTCTGTTCTCAAAAAACAGTACAATTTAATTTCAACACTGACAGAATAATGAGGGAATCTCGTACAAGCTAACTCCCGTTTTTAAACGAGTCAGAAGTTTATATATTTTTCGACCTAATAAACTTCCAAGAACAGCAGCTCATCGACTTCAAGATTCCTATCAATAATAACGTTAGGTTCTTAAAGCATTTGCAACCTATTTTGAATTTCATCCTTTAAGTTTTCAACGATCATTCTTACTTAGCTACCTACCTTTGTAAAATATCTTCGAGGTTCGACCTTTTTTCAGATCCAAGGTCGAACCTCTAGACTAATTTACAAGGGTAGAAAGCTATTTTCTCTGTTTTTATCTAAAAACCAAAAAACCCAAAACGGTCTAGAATAAGCCTTTATTAACGTATATATCATTCATAATTAACCTGTTAATACTATATTAATGCCTGCTCTAAGTCAACCACTATCAAACCTATACGTAAACACTACACAGAAACGAACTGGTGTAGATAAACTCAACTCTTCAAGCTTAAGTATACTTTTATTATATCTAGGCAACAATAGTCAAATTGTGGATATCTAAATAGCGATATTACTCAATAAATCAGGGCTTTTGTCGAGATGGTTTTGGGGTGTTAAAAAGGCATTATTTTACAATTTAGGGCAACTATCGTCAAGACTGCCAAAGCGTCTAATTTAACCAACTAGTTGAGCCTATGGGATTATCACGTCTCAGGCACTATAAATTACAAACAAAGCCATCCTAGGCTACCTAATTATCGGATAACCTAGAGATACCGAGAGATGACACCAATATAAACCATAGTGACTAGTGTTAAGTAGGAGATAACACCAATAATCATTAAAAGAGGCACTGGCTATATAAGCATTAGGTTATCTGAGATGATATCTATGGTGACAGGTGTTATTTATGGTGTTGTCACCAATATTTATGGTGACAATGAGTGCTCAAGGTTTAATGTCACTAATGTCACCAATATTGTCACCAAAATTAAACCTCCTTAGCTTGCTATGACTTTTTGAAAGATAAACATTGAGTTAAGGAGGGATATAGCTCAATATTCTTCGAGTCACAGCAAGTTAAGGAGGTTCGCCTTTAATTATTTTGATATTTTTACCACATTATAAAGCCGTGGTCAAATATCTGTAGCACTTTAAAATTTGGCTGAATAATAAACAGCTTTGTTTTCTATTTTTTTATTTATTAATCCGACTCTCAATAACTCTCCCAGATTTCTTTTCACAGTTCTATCGGAAAGAGCGTTGAACTCGTGTATTATATCTTTTGTTCTTGCGTTTGGTGATTTTTTTATAAAATTAAGAATTTTTTCCTTATTAGGATTTAATTCGCGTTTTTGTAGAATATTTTTTTGCGATACTACTGCGTTTATAATAGATGCTTGATTTTTATTGTCAGACTTAGAAGCTACGGCTGATACATTATTATCCTTCTTTTCTAAATTGACGCTTAGATTATTTTTTATCTTCACAAATTCCAGCTTTAAAGCAAGCAAGCTTTGATTAGCTAACAGCAGGGGAGTAGTTTCTTTGATTACTCTGAGGTGATTAATCACTTCAAGTAATTCCAAAATTGCATCTGTGTCAGATATCAATTTTTCAGCAATATAATATTGTGCGACATCAGCACTATCTTCCCAGCTTCTGAATTTAATATATCCGCGCATAAGAATTGCCATTTTTGTTCTAAGTTTTTTAACAAAAAAATCATCCTTTAGGTGCGGAAAAAAATTTGCTATCAATATGAGAGTTTCGGTAAAACTATTTGTGGTATCCTCTATTTTCATCTTGTCTATTGCGGGGTCTGTTTAAGATATTCTTTGAAAAAATTATCTATATCTTTACTGCTGATAACGTAAGATTTTCCTCCTCTGATATACAGCATGCCGATTAATTCGCCCCTTGAATTAAGGACCTTTGCTCCAAGCAGTAAAGTGTTAGCAAAGGTATCAAGAACTATTCTATTGCCACTTATATAACTAACAATGCCCCTTTGTGAAACAGTTACGGGCTTTGAAAAATCAGACAGCTTGCCGGTAATCAATACATCTTGACCGCTTTGATACTCAAAATTAACATTAAGATCAGAAACATTCAGATTGGGCTCGGAACTCATTATTTTTATAATAGCTAAATTCTTTTGCATATCAAATAAAACTACAAATCCCTTCATAATTTTATCTTCATATAGAATTTGATAAATACCGCCTGAATAAGTCAGGTCGGCTGGAATAATAATTAATCCATCTGATGAAAGAATGATTCCAGTTCCGGATTTAATAAGCCGATTTTCCTTAAAAACCTGAACCGCAACACTGCTAAGAGAAGCATTATCGGAAAGAGATTCCCAAAAATCAGGGGCTAAAGAGGGAAGAATAGTTGGTGCTAATTTCTGATTTTCAATAGACTGACTATCATTGATATTAAACTGAGATAAAATGTAAGCTCCTAGTTTATTGTCAGGATAACTAAAAACAATAAGTAAAAATAAAAAAACCCCGAGTATGCCTCCAGATAATCCGACTATAAAATTTTTGAGAGTATTAAAACGCACCTAGAATGTGTTAAGGAAGTCTACAGAGACTTATTTAATACATTCTAAGATATAGCACACGAGTTATTAAAAATCAAAATATCTCTTTGGCTCTATTCCAAAATTCAGGGTGATTTTGTTTTTCCTTCATCCAATACCACCATTCAGCGCCCCAAAGATAAAAAGTATCAAAACTCGTTTGGCTTGAAAAACTAAGCATCTCATTAAATTTATCTATACCCATTCTATCAAGCTGTGTATCAATGGGGGTTTCTGGGATAGGATGCAAAAGCCATGGTTCAGTGGATAACTCTATAACAATCGAGGGCTTATCGCCAAAAACAAGCTTAGTTAAGTTATGTTTTATCCTAAAGAATTCCGGCGTTATGGGATATCTCAAAGGTCCGATAAAATTACGCCACCAAATATACAGATACATACTTGTCCCAAAAACATCTCCACCCTGATAGGCTTTATACCAAGTCCCGAATTCTCCGCTATCAGTTATTAATATTGGTCTTGTTGGATCTAATTGCTTAACAGAGGCTATCTCTTTCTTTAAAAATTCTTCATCTAATTCTCCGCAAGCAGAACGGCTAAAAAATGCGAGGTAGGGTTCATTTTCAACCTGCCAAAATTTAATATTTTCATAGTTTTTATAACGCTTAACAATAGTCTCAATATATTTTATTATTTTCTCCTGTTTCTTCTCGGGGGTTAAATCTCTAACCCATTCCGGTTCGTGACATTCGGGCCAGCCGGGGAGACGACGACCTACGGCAAGTATTACTGAAGCATTTACCTTTTGGGCTTCGCTAATTTGAAAATCAAGCTCCTTAAAATTATATTCGCCTTCTTTTGGTTCAGTTAACGGCCAATGTGCTGAAAATCTAAAATTCCTAACTCCAAGATCGTTTAATACGGCTAAATAAGTTTCTTTCCAATCTAATCCTAGTTCGTCAGCATGAAACCGGCTGAATGACACTCCGTAGGTAAATTTATCAGTAGGATAATAGTCAAAAGAAAGAGCAAAAAGAGACGCTAGAATCAATACAATAATAATTAATATTATCTTAGCCATTATTAAGAAATAAAATCAAAAAACCAACTAAAACCAATGATATGCCCGCGAGCTTACTTGCCAGAATATGTTTGTCTATATTTTCTTTAATTCCTGGTACTTTACCGCGTAAGAACAAAACCAGAGCAAAAACAAACATAAACTGCAGGCCTAGAAGAGCGTTAACCAAAGAAACATTACCCAGATTTATTGCAAAATAAAGAATAATAAAACCTATTCCAGCTAAAACCTTATTAAAAACAAACAGAAACTTTGATTTATTTGGGGCATGCTTAAAGGAAAGTATAACTTCTCCTCTTACATGACTAGAGACTAGAGATAAAAAAGCGCTGCCAACAAAACCCATTCTCGTCCAAAATAAGCCGTTAACAAAGCCAGTCTGATTAAATGATAGCTTAAGAAGAACGTAAGAAATTCCAAAAAATAATCCTGCCAAAACCGCTGATAAAAAAATGCGTCTTTCTATTTTTCCCAATAGAAATATACCTGCTATTAAAAATAAAAAAGCAGAGGCATTTATAAAAGTGAGGTTTTCTTTAAAAATAATTACTGAAAAAACATAAGTAAAAATCGCCCCCATAGTACCGGTCTGAGTTGCGGCTATAGAAACATCGCTTTCCTTGATGGATTTATAAAGAAACATCAGGCCCACAAAAAATGCCATTCCGGAGAATATCGCTAGGCAAAAATAAAACAAACCGGGCCATGAAACGCCAAAAGGTATCAGAAAAACAGATGATAAGCTTAAAACGGATACTCCAAAGGCATAGGCATGGTATTTTGGAATATGTCCGGTAAGAAGATATTTATCGATAATAAAAACTATCGAATTAATAAAATAAGCAATTAGGGCGAGGTAGAGCCACAACAATTAGTTTATAAAGTTTGTAAAGTTATAAAGTTCATAAAGTCGTAAATTCAAAACTTTATAAACTTTAAGAACTTGATGAACTTTTTAACTAGCTAATCAACTTCAAGTTGATTAGCTAAGCATATTTTAGCATATTCCAGCGCCGATGGGCGAATGTGACGTTCGAAAGTCTTGTAATTAACCTCGGCTAATCCGAATCGGGGAGCGAAGCCACGATGCCATTCAAAATTATCTAACAACGACCAATAAAGATATCCCTTAACATCTATGCCGTCCCGAATTGCACGCCACGTCCAATATAAGTGGTCTTTTATAAATTTTAACCTTTTTTGGTCAGTTCCATCAGCAATTCCATTTTCAGTGATAAAAATCGGCTTATTGAATTTTTTAAAATCCGACAGAAGTCTATATAGACCTTCGGGATACATCTCCCAGTTCATTTCAGGGATTACTTCTTGTTTCACTAAAGATTCAAAACTTCCGGGTATATGCCGATCAACGGTATAGTAATTTAAGCCAATGAAGTCATAGTAGGGGGAGGCTTTAGTCCAAAAATAGAAATTACGATAATAATTATATAACTTCCCTAAAAATTTTTGATAAAATTTATTTCCGATTGGAACATAAGCAATACTCTCGGCTACTCCCACCTCTACATTATGCGACGTATCATTTTGCCCGACCTGACCCTGAGTCTTATCGTTCCAACTTGAATTCGAAAGGCCGAGAGGGGAATGATATATGCTTCTTATCTCTCTGTAAGCAGATATATGGGCCCTTATAATGTTTCTGTTAACCCTTATCGCCTTTAAGGGGCTCCTATCCTGTGGAGGCCATGTCCCATTTAGATAGGAAAAGCCCGAATAGACTGTCGTAGCCTCATTAAAAGTTATCCACAGGTCGACTTTATCTTTAAGATTTTCGACAACATATTTGACATAGCGCGTATAATATTTTGGACTATCAACGTTTAGGAACCCTCCTTTTTGAGCAAACCAAACCGGATTAGTAAAGTGCCAGAGCGTAATCATCGGTTCAATTCCCCTATCTCTCAATGCATTGACAACATTTATATAATGTTGCATTGCTTGAGAATCAAATCTCCCCTCCTCCGGCTCAATACGGGACCATTCGATGGAAAAACGATGAATATTTTGGTTAAGTTGCTTGGCTATATCAAAATCTTCATTAAAACGATTATAGCTATCGCAGGCTTTGCCGGAAATAAAATCAGCCGGGTCTTTACCTTCTTTTTTTAACTGCTCGATTCTAGCCGGAGACTTTTCCCACTCCGTCCAATCATTATGACTATCCCCTTCTATCTGATGGGCCGAGGTTGCGCTCCCCCACCAAAACTTTTCAGGAAATTTATATATAGGCATACTGTATATAATTATACAACAAAAAATGACGGCTCAAACCGTCATTTGGATAGATATCCCAGCACTTCTATTCTGGCGCTTCTTTCGTCATTGTTAGAAGAAAGTTTATTGATAGCTGATATCAGAACATCGACTTTCACGCCTGACATTATAGCAAATATATCGGCGCTTATTTCTTCCTGTATAACCCTTGAATAATACCTTCTGCCATAATGCTTTAATTTAACATGGCCAATCTCATGCAAGGCATATGCTTCAATCTCGGCTTTTGTTAAAATATTTGCAACATCAGAATATAAAAATACTATTATCAGATTATCATTAACGGTTATCCAGCTATCTGAATCTTTATAAGAAATTCCTATGTCTCTAAGCTGTATCGGCGGTAATTCAGGATTATTCTTCTCTATAGATTGACTCAAAGAGCTGGAAATATCGTTGACAGCGAAAGCAACAACTAAAAGACCTCCTTCACCTAGAGGGCGAGTTGCGTTTTCTTTATTATCCGCATGGATATGAATATCAAAAAACTTAAAAATTACTATACTGACAACAATAATGATTAGGAAAGCAATCATCTGAGCTATGAGCATCTTTCTCACACCCACCGCCTTTGACTACTTTTGAAAGGACGCGATTCCAATATTATACTACATATCTCTAAAAAATCAAAACGCCCCGTAAAGGAGCGTCTCATATATTATTTTTTGCCAATTACTTGATACTATTTAGGGTTTTCGACATCCATGAGCTCAATATCAAATAGAAGCGTTGAGTTAGCCGGAATTAAGCCATCGCCTACTGCCTTATCGCCATAAGCCAAATCAGGCGGTATTCGGAGCTTTCTCTTACCACCAACCTTCATTCCAACTAAACCTAAGTCCCACCCCTTAATAACTTTTCCTCCTCCAAGGATAAAAGCAAATGGCTGGTTACGATCATAAGAGCTATCAAATTTTATCCCATTCGTAAGTGTTCCCGCATAATGAACAGCCACCATATCGCCTTTCTTAGCCTCTTGACCATAGCCGATAGATACATCCATAATCTCAAGACCGCTGGGAAGTTTTTGCCATGTCTCTGTATTGTTAACCGTATTTTTAGCAGACGGAATCGGACTTGATTGCTCCTGACCGATAAGCTTGTTTAAATCTGAATTATCGGAAACATCTCTAGCTTTCTTAATAAAAAACCAAACGGTAAGACCGACAAGGAGTATCACCACTAGATAAACAAAGGCTTTTTTTGTCATCATAGGGGTTGTGGCTTTATGTCTTTATTATTTAATGGCGGATAAAGATCCGGATCAATTGTTCTTTCAAAACAAACCCTGCCAACATCATGCCACCAAACATCACTTATATAACTTGACCGTCCATCAATGGCAATCGGGACAGCTTTGGGCTGTTGGGCTTGCCGTTGAACTCCCTCATCAAGACTGGTAGTGCTAAAGACCGCACAAAGCTCAAATTTTAATCCTCCTAAAACATTATACTCATAAACTTGTCCCGTCTGAGAATCTTTGGGGACTATGAAACCGCTGATTGGATCGGCTAAATCATTAAGAGAAACAGGCAACGATTCTTTTCTTTGCCAATAATTTATTATCTGCCACTGGATAGTTTGCAAATCAGAAACGCGTCTTTCATCCATTTTTATTAATCTCTGATTCATGGGGCTTCCGGCAATAAAGAAACCGGCTACTATGCTGGCTAAAACAACTGCTACTATCGCCCAATCGAATATTTTAATCCGCTTATATCCCCCTTTGCGATCCTTGAGCTCTGACAGATAATGCACAAAAATAGAACCGGCAATAAATAAAATAGCTAAAATCTTCAGAACAAATCTCTGAGAAAGCTCTCCTTCAAGAAAACTTCTCAACAAAACCACTAAATCACCTATAATAACCAAAGTGGCAACAAACAGTGTGAGATAAAGAAGCCAGCGACGGATCTTGAGCTCACGCTTTTCAGGAAATTTACTGATATCTTTTCTTAAAAACCAGGACACCCAAACAAAAACTGGAAAAACTATAACAAGAGTGGCGAGGGCATATCTCATCGTACCGAGATATGATGATTGTGTTAAATACGGATCAGAAATTATATCCGGAATATAAACATTGATATATTGAAAAACTACCGTACCAAGACTAACCGCGCTTATGATAAGCGTAATAATAGACAATAAGTAAAGAAAGGCATCTCGAGGAATATTTTGATTAGTAGATGTAGCCATAATTATTTTTTCTAAGAAGCTATTCTAAAGTTCTTCTTCGATAATACTCTTAAAAACTGAATAGGGCTGAGCGCCGACGGTTAATCGGCCGTTAATGAAGAAGCTTGGTGTTCCGGTAACACCGGCGGCGCTACCATCGTTAAAATCTTTATCCACTTCAGTTTTATATTTACCAGAATCAAGACACTGATTAAAATTAGCCGCATTAAGACCAATCTCTGAAGCCCACTGCTTCAAATTCTGGACGGTAAACTGAACAGTCCCCTGCCCTAATTTCTCTTGCTCAGCAAAAACCTTATCATGCATCTCCCAGTATTTACCCTGCTCATCAGCGCATTCAGTCGCTTGAGCCGTTGGCATAGCCATGGGATGAAAAGATAAGGGATAATCGCGATAAATCAACCTAACTTTGCCGGTATCAATATATTCTTTTTTGAGCTGACCAAACGATTCTTTCCAAAATGTCCTACAAAATGGACACTGATAATCACTGAACTCGATTATTGTAACTTTAGCATTCTTATTACCTAAAGACGGATCGTCATCAATCGAAACATCCGCTTTAATATCGCCTTGAAGATCTTGTTGAATCTGGGCTGTGCCCTTAACATTCAATCCTCCGCCATTTGTATAAACAAGGGAACCGGAAATTAACAAGGCGCTAGCCATTATCGACAAACCCAAAAAATTCTTTTCGGCAAAAGACCAAAAAGACCTCTTGAAATCTAATGCTGAAATCGGTTGTTCGTCCATATGCTCGTCCATATGTAATTATTAAAATTAGTGATTGATAATGAGAAATTTATCTATCTCGCTCTTCAAATTATCTATCTCGGCATCAGAAATATTTTTTGCTTTAAGCGTGGTGTGCATACCGGATCTTTTATCATCCAATAATTCTTTTATTCTTGTGGCCTCCTCTTTGCTTATAGCCGGCGTTGATTCATACGGAGATTTCTCAACATGTGGCTTCAAAATAACGTCCACAACAAATTGGCGTTGAGATGCATTAAAACTATGCTGATTTTCAAGAGCATTTCCTAATTCGTTGATTTCTTTTTCTGTTATTTTTGGTTTTGCAGATGTAAATAATCCCATAATTTATAATGTTAGCAATGATTTGATAATTAATCAAACACATTGGCAGTTATACGACCCTTTATTTCGTCTTGAAGCATTTTTATATGTTCCTTGTCATCTGCCAGCATCTTCTCAAGCGCCGGAAGACTATGGCATTTAGCCACATTGGCATCATTAATATAATACTTCTCAAGTCTCCAGACACTATCAAGCTTCATGTGCAATAATTTCACCAAATCATAATTTATGTTTTTCATATTAGTTTTTAAAAAAAATTAAGTTTTTATCACAATTCGACCTCTTTTATTATAGCAGGTTTTATTCGCCCACACACCTATTGAGCAGATGCAGTATAAGGTTCTACAACGATAGGTATTAATTAATATTTACAGCAATAATCATATAGAATCTATATTCATCGGTTACATAAAGAACCCGCCACTCAATAGGTGTCCGGGTTTGAATTAATCCACAATTTAAGTTATAATTTAATCCATTATCAGGTCATCTGTCTCTATGATTAGATCTAACGATAAGAATATAGGGGTCTGAATTTGATAATATGGTTCAAATGCTATAAAATTGAGCTATGCCATACAAAAATATTATCAAGAGAAGAGAGTGTCACAAAAGATATTATTTAAGAAATAAACCGTTATACAGACAGAAGAATATCAAAAGAAGAAATGAGTTGATTAATTTTGTAATTGCCTTAAAGCAAAAACCTTGCATGGATTGTGGAGTAAAATACCCACCTTATGTAATGGGTTTTAATCATAGAGATAGACGAACAAAAGTAGATAACATTAATGCAATGATCAACTTACACGGCTATTCCAAAGATAAGATTCTGGCAGAAATTAACAAATACGATTTGGTCTGCGCCAATTGCCATAGAATAAGAACATATTGCGGGGTCGTCTAATGGTAGGACACATGCCTCTGAAGCATGGTATTTTGGTTCGAGTCCAAACCCCGCAGCCACGTCGTGATAGTGAAGCAGAGAAGGCGGCAAAGCGATTCTCCGCTAATAGCGGAGGTGGTGAAGTTAAAGTCCACAGCCCGAATGATCCGATTCGGGATAGTGATACGATAGAGCCGGATAACGATCCAAATCCACCAAGAGATAAGCGCCACTAATTATGATAGAAGAAAAATATGTTAGACCCACTATAACTGACGAAGAATTCGAAAAGATTCGATCTAATTTTGAGTTGGGATACAAAGCTATAAAAGAAGTCCGATGTCCGTATTTTACGGGACCAGTGGTTTTTAATGCCATGGGGCTAGAGCATTTGAAGTTTATGCGGAAAAATCATGCTCGGCCAAGAAACGAGCAATTACTTAGGATGCGTCTGTTTCCTTTGGCTCCAGAGATTGTCAGCTTAAGCCAAACAATACAGGGAATTACTTATACTAAACATTTTGAAAATTTAAGAACGAATCAACGTTATCAATCAATACTTTTACCGGTTTATTATTATGAATTTGTCGCTATCCTAAAAGATAAAAGAGTAAGGGTGGTTATAAAGCAAATAGAAGATGGGCCAAGATTTTTCTGGAGCATTATTCCTTTCTGGAAAATCGACAAAAATACCAATCGAAGAAAAATGAGTTATGGTAATCCAGAAATTGACTAACAAAAAACGCCGTTTTTAACGGTGTTCTTTGATGGCACCTGGTTACGGTTTGGCTAAGCATTGACCGTGAGAGGGCAAGCCCATCCAAGCGCCACTTTCATAATATCATATCAAATAGTGAAAAGTCAATGATTTATCAACAGCCGTCTTATTCAGGAAAATACATCAGAGACGGATTGATTTTATCTGGAAAGAGTGAGAGAATTTCAAACGATGACTCAAGAAACAGCCCTCTCAATACTTAAAACTGGGAAAAATGTTTTTCTAACCGGTGAGCCGGGATCGGGCAAGACTCATATCATTAATCGGTATGTTGCCTACCTAAAAGAGCATGGCATTGAGCCGGCCATTACCGCTTCAACTGGAATTGCCGCAACTCATATCGGTAGAATGACAATTCATTCCTGGAGTGGAATAGGAATTAAAAAGGAGCTTTCTCCGGCGGATTTTGGTCGAGTAATCTCATTGCGCCGAGCATCGGCCAGAGTTAAAAAAGCCGGAGTCCTTATCATTGATGAAATATCAATACTCGACAGTAAAACCCTCAATCTTATTGATACCGTCTGTCGGGCCATTAAACGTTCTTCTGAACCATTTGGTGGAATTCGGATTGTTCTGGTGGGTGATTTCTTCCAGCTGCCGCCGGTCAGGCGCGAAGAAGAAGAGCCATATAAATTTGCTTTTGAATCCGAAGCATGGATAACTGCCAATCTTTCCGTGTGCTATCTCACCGAACAACATCGCCAATCTGATTCTAAATTCCTGGAAGTTTTATCGGCTATTCGTTCAGGCCAAGTCTCACAAGAACATCGCCAATGTCTCAACGGTTGCTTAGCTGACTCCAATTCGCCTAGGATCAAGAATGTTACCAAATTTTTTCCTCACAACGAAGATGTTAATAGGATCAACGCAGAAGAACTTCAAAAACTTCCAGGCAAGTCAAAAAGTTTTGTCATGACCGGACGAGGAAAGGATAATCTTGTTGAACAGTTGAAACGAGGTTGTCTTTCTCCAGAGAATCTTGAACTTAAAAAGGGAGCGATAGTAATGTTTACAAAGAATAATTTTCAGCGAGGTTTTGTTAACGGCACAATAGGAACGATTGCTGGCTTTGACCAGTACGAAGACGAGAATTATCCGATTGTTAGAACTCGCCAAGGACGGCAACTAACTGTTGCATCGATGGAATGGACAATTGAAGAAAACGGCGAAGCTGTGGCCAAGATAAAACAAGTGCCTCTTCGTCTGGCTTGGGCGATGACCATTCATAAAAGTCAGGGAATTACCCTGGATGAAGCCTTTATGGATTTAAATGAAGCCTTTGTTGAGGGTCAGGGATATGTGGCTCTTTCCAGGGTCAAGACCTTGGATGGGCTTTATTTGGCCGGATATAACGATAAGGCATTATCTGTTCATCCGATTGTGTTAAGACATGATGATATTTTTCGTCAGCTTTCCGGTGAGGCTGAGTCTGCTCATGTAAATTTAGATAGAGAAGAAATCGAGCAATTCCATGATAATTTTATTGCTGTTTTAGGAGGCAATGTACGAGCAGAAAAAGAAGTACAAGATGATGAATTTATAGAATTTGAGAAAAGCGGACCCAACTTTTATCGAGGTAACCATCAAGAAAACACAGTAGATGAAACTTTCAATTTGATTAGCGCAGGCAAAACCATAGCTGAAGTAAGCCAAATACGCGGCCGAACAGAAGAAACTATAATTAAACATCTCGAGGATTTAAAATCTTCAGGTAAATTGTCAGTAGATCAAATTATCCATCTCAAAACCGAAGCTGGTGATAACGCTATAAACGAGATACAAGAGGCATTTAGTAAGCTTGGCGTTGAACGGCTCAAGCCCGTATTTGATCATTTTGAAGGCCGATATTCATATAAATCCATAAGACTTGTCCATCTTTTAATGTCTCAATGAATCCTCAAGAAAAAATCAAATTATTCACCCTGCTATTTAAAGGCAGAATCGATGTTTTTGCTCGTCGTTGGGAAAGATGGGGAACTGATATTAGCGGTTACAGTCCCGTATATATTGATAAAGAAAAGCAAAAATATACTCCTCTGGACGACTATTTTATCGAGCAACATTTAAGAGGAAATGTAGTCCTTGGACTTTACCCGCTTTTGGCTAATAATACTTCTTGGTTCGTTGTTGCTGATTTTGATGGAGAAAATTGGCCAGAACAGGCCAAAAGATTTTTAAGCAAATGTTCTGAATATAATCTGCCGGGCTATGTTGAGAGATCTCGATCTGGGAAAGGTGGCCATGTTTGGTTCTTTTTCGACCAAGCATATCCAGCACATAAAAGCAGGAAGATTTTCCTTCATTTAATAAAAGAATCTGGCAGTATTGATCAGTTTGATAAAGAGGATAGTTTTGATCGAATTTTTCCTAACCAGGATTATCTTTCTGGTAAGGGCTTAGGCAATCTTATAGCCCTACCGTTACAAGGTAATTCTATTAAATTGGGCAATAGTATATTTCTTAATTCAGACGATGATTTTAATCCCATAGAAGATCAGTGGAGTTTTCTAATTACCACAAAAAGGATCAGTGCCGTTAATTTGGATGAGATTTTTAATAAATTATCCAAAGATAAGCTGGGTAATAAGAAAGTTTCTTATGGCAAATCCCTATCTCTTACGGTTGGTTCATATATATCTATACCCAAACAGCAAATGTTCAAACCTCTTACAGACTTTCTTACCGAAAACTTAAACTTTTTCAATTCCAACTATATCGTTAGGCGTAATTTGGGTCTCTCGACTTATAAATTAGAAAAATATTTTAAGGCTATTGCGAAGGATGATAATAACGTCTTAATCCCACGAGGATTTTTAAATAAACTCACGGCATATCTGAATGATAACAGTATAGACTTTGTTATTGAGAACTCTTTAAATAAATTATCCGATATTGATATAAAACCTGAATTCCAGCTTTTTGATTATCAAAAAGAAGCATTAGAATATTTTATACATCAAGGTCAGGGAATTTTAGTTGCTCCACCTGGATCAGGCAAAACTATTATGGGATTAGCATTGATTGCCAATAAACTCCAGCCAGCTCTAATTATTACCCATAGAAAACAGATCTATAACCAATGGCTAGACAGAATAGAGGATTTTTTAAAAATACCGAAAAGAGAAATCGGCCAATATGTTTCGGTCAAGAAAACTGTAAAAAGTCCGGTTACGGTTGCAATGATACAAACTTTGGCTAAAGCACCGGATTTAAAAGATGTCGCTTCACAATTCGGACTTGTGCTTGTTGACGAATGTCACCATATGCCAGCTAGAACTTTCCGTGATGTTATAACCCAATTTTCTCCTAAATACTTATATGGTTTAACTGCTACACCGACAAGGAAAAATAACGATGAAAAATTAATTTTTGTTTATCTCGGCGATATTTTACATACCGTTCCTAAAGATTATAACCAGCAGATAACCACAGCATCACCAAAATTAAAGCTTATAATCCAGGAGACTAATCTATCCGTGCCATTCAGTATCGGCGTAGCTCAATTTTCGGTTTTATCCAAAATCCTAACTTTTGATTCACAGAGAAACCGGATGATTGTAGAGGATATACTGAAAGAAGCAAAGCTGGGTAAAAAATGTCTAGTACTTACGGAACGAAAAGATCATGCCGAAGCTCTAAGTCTGTACCTCAAAAAGGATTTTGAAGTAATAACTTTGACTGGTACTCTTGTGCCAAGAAAAAGAAGAGAGAAAGAAAAGCAAGTCAGCGATGGCCATTTTCAGATATTAATTGCTACAGGACAGTTATTGGGTGAGGGCACCAGTCTAAAAAATATTGACTGTCTTTTTCTGGTTTACCTTTTTTCTTATGAAGGCAAATTGATTCAATATATTGGCAGAATCCAACATGGCAAGGCTAATATTAGAAGAATTTATGATTATAGAGATAAGAATGTTGAATACCTGGAGAAATTATTTAAAAAGAGGGCAAAGTATTACAAAACCTTAGCGCCATTTTAAAGTGACTATTAAATCCTAGAATATCGCGTTGTTCTGCCTTGTCCGATTCTTTTGATTTTTTTAAGCCGAAGCAGAACCCCAAGAGACTGGGATACGGTAGGTCTTGAAATATTAGCCCTTTTTGATATTTCTCCGGGAGTAGCTTCGGTAACGGTCTGAAGATAATTCCAGACCTGTAATTGTTTGGGCGATAAAAGTAGTTCGATACTCTCTTTAGACAAAAGATCAATTGCCATCTGAGCTTGTTTGAGCAAAATATTTAGGAAGAATTCCAGCCATGGAACGATAGTCTCCTCTTCTGATTTGAAAGTTTTTTG
>Ga0209542_10005048_pt1 | contig 26710 bp, 30 predicted proteins | sample RifCSPhighO2_01_FD_184028 | JGI IMG/M metagenome (GOLD analysis project Ga0209542, IMG submission 184028) | Soil microbial communities from Rifle, Colorado - Rifle CSP2_plank highO2_0.1 (SPAdes) (version 2) | ecosystem: Environmental > Terrestrial > Deep subsurface > Rock core/Sediment ...
ATAACGCTATTAAACAAAAAACCCCGCAAATCGCTGGGCTACAAGACACCAAATGAGATAATGCAAGAGAAGAATTTATTAAAAGATATTAATACCGAAGAATATGCACTTGAGGGCTGAATTTAGGAATTTGTGAACTTCAATATAATACATCCTTTATCTGATCGCGTCAACTGAAATTTTGCGCCGATTTTGAGAGTTTGGGAAGCCCTGAACCACATAGATTCAGGGTTACCGGGCTTGACTAAAAACATTAACGTGCTAGGCTCTAGATGTGGAGTTGGCATGGTGTCATCTCTACAAAAAGTAGTTCCTTTCAAGGAGAAGTAACGTGTCTAAGAATGAACCCCGGTTCTCGGAAGAGAACCACCAAACAAGTCCAAGCATCGCCGAAACTCTGGCTGGTGGATTAGTGAACATCTGTGCTGGAATACCACTGCTAGGTAGCAGTGCGATTCCAGATGGAAACAGTGTGCACACCATCACAGACAGTAGCACGGGTCGGACTTATGTAGGAACGGGGTCTACGGCTGAGGCAGCTCGCCAAGATGCCCTTTCCAAATTGAACAAGTAGCATTGTTCAATTAGTCAACCTAACTAGGTTGGGTGATCCAAGTGATCACACCAAAAACGCCCCCACTTGCTGGGGGTTTTTGAATTTTAAGGGAAGGAAAATAGCCGTTGACAAACCGACCCATTTATATTATTAAAACAAGGTTACTGATCGACAGACAATGCCTCAAAGAAAAGGAGACGGTATGACCTTTGAAAAATTCATTACGGATTACCAAGATGTGACCCCTCCGCTGAACTTTCTCATTTTGGACGAACCAGTCGAGGTCAGGGCTCAGCGTCCAGGTGTAATTGTGCTGTACGCAATCGTAGCACTAGCCACTACCTCGAAAAGCCCGGATGGCCACCTATACGCTCTGGCGGTTAAAGAGTACGGCAAAGAGTTCTGTAGCATAATTATCCTCTCCCGCATGAAGCACAAAGCAGAAGAAGACCCCAGTCATCTCTGGGACATGCGCCCTGAAGTGCTTCTCCACGCCTGGACTCAAAAATGGTTTGAGTATAACCCAGCCAGATTGATCGATATCGGCATTCGGCTCGAGCGATGGGCGACGGCCAAGAGGCAACAGGAACTCGAACAGCCCAAGTAGTCAGACAGTAATTCAACCAGCACGCCCTTGCTTAGCTTACTGGATGGGCACAAACAACCCAGTAAGAGTGGAGGTAGCGAATGACGTTTGAACGGTTCATTGCGAATTTGAAGAACACGACCCCTCTCAACTTTGTGATCCTGGAGGAGCCGGTGGAGATCACCGCCATTAAAGATGGCCATAAACATTTGGCAGTTGCGCTCACGACCAGCTCAAATGGTTCAGACTCCTTTTTGTACGCCCTGGTGGTGAACCACGACGTCAAAAATATCGGCCTATCCATCTTGTCTAGACGTGGTTACGCTCTGCCACGTGAGTATTGGATGGATATGAAAGAAGCGCTCTTCCACCCCTGGGTCCAGAAGTGGATTGCGAGCCACCCAGTAGCTTTGCTCCAGGCTGGGATCAAGGTCGGTCGATACCTCGCCGCTCGATCACAGGCGGAGTAAATCTTTCTTTTTGAGTTCCGATTAAGTTCCCAGCCCCGCCCAGCGGGGCTCTATTTATTTACAACTGAGGTTCTTTTGCCAAAATTTCCCGCAAACGGGCTTCGATTTCTTTGTTGGCCTTATCGTTAGTTTTATCGTTTGAGTCTGAGCTTAAATGATGCGAGCGCTTGGGAACGTGTCTGACCCCATCTTTTAATTCCAATGTAAAGTATTCTAAATGCTCGTCGGTACGCAAACGCGGATCACCAATCCTTTCTGCTATCTCTTTAGCCTCAGCCTGACGCTCCATTTCCAACTGGTGCTGATTTACATCAAAGATTGACTTACGTTTCTCGTTACCGTCATAATTTGCCATACCACTAGATTACGCCAATTTTAAAAATTTGAAAAGAGTATGAAAAAGCCGCCAACGAAAAGCGGGCCCAGGCGGGCGGCTTTTCGCTGGCGGCGGGAACTGTTACTTCTTGTCGGGCTTGTTGGGATCGTGAATCGTAGCGCGGAGCGCAAAGCCAGAACCACAGGTGCTGACCATAAATAACGGCCTGATCTGAGCTTCTGGCCACCTATCCAGAGCCACTCGGATCTCAGTCTGGTTGTATAGAGTTTCTTTGCGATCAGCCACCTTCTTTTCGCACTGTTCACGGTTTAAGAAGATGGGAACATCGGGGTGATTAAAATCGTAAAACACAGCTACAATTACACTGGCAAGTCCACCAGTGCCCACCACGATTTCGTACTTGTGTCTAAAAGTTAATCTCTTGATGGTCACCTCCTCCCCCTTTCTTATTTCGGCCAACCATTGAGAGCGCGCTCAGTCTGCTCATACGGCCAACCATTCGTTCTCAGGCGCTCCTGTCTTTTCAGACACTCTTGGTAACTAAGCGGTATTGATTGGCCGGTCTGCGGGTCAGAAAACTTGGCGAAAAACTCACCACCCGCCTGCGTATATTCCAAGAAGTGCATGGTCTCCATGGAGGGCACGGCCCTCCTCGCTTCTTTGGCTCTCTTCAGCTTTTCCTGACAGTCACGACAATTAACATGGTACTCTTGGTCGGACCAGTAATCGCCCCTGGGCCAGATCTCCCCGCCGACGCCACAAAGTGCATGGTCGTCGTCACTGCTATTTTTGAAGTGAGTCAGTCCTTCTTGAGTTGTCGTCATACGGATCCTTCCTCCTTCTTGTTGAAATGAAGTGTTGTCGTTGTCAAAGAAACGGTTTTTTCATTAAACCATAATTATATATAAACTGTCAATTTGACGGCTATATAGACTTTAGAGTGATTTTATAAACTGCTCAACCGAAAGGTCACCCGGAAAATCGAAATGGGTTATTTTAGTTATCTTGTCAGCATCATCGATGGTACTGCCAATTACTAAATGCCACAACTGATACTTTGAATAATCAGGATATTGTTCTTTAATTGCACTCGTAAAACTAAGCACTTTCTCATGCGTCCGCATGGCATCTGCTTTGTAAGCTGCCCTCAGTTTTTCTTTAAGCTCTTTAACTAGAATTTCTCGACTAACCTCTCTCCCTTTTACTTTCAGTTGTTCTTCATGTATACCCATAATTACATTTTAACATTAAGTTCTACTTTTTTTCCCTAAAATCCGGGATTTCGCTACGTGAACAATCGGCTATGGCAACATATAGTTCAAACTTTAAATCTACCCCGTCTTTGGACGCTTTGGTAATGGCCGCACAGCGGTGCATGCCCTCGATAACTATAACCCCAATTTCAGTATTCCAAGCCAATATCGTAGTTTCGGGGGGAAGATTTTTTAGATAACCAGCCGCAGTAGGATTTTCTTTCATCTCGGCAAAAGTTGGCAGGTCTCGCCCTTCATAAAAATTTTTATCCCAACCAGTATACGGCCCACCATGGAAGTTTGGTACAGATTTTAGTGGTTCAACCACTTTAACCAGTTTCCACTGCTTATCAAGTGCGGCAATTGGTTCAATGTATTTTTTGCGCCATTCATACCAGGAATTAAACCTCTTTTCTTTCCAATATTTCTCCCAATGTACCTCGTTAATTTCATTACTTTGCCAAATTTCAAACACCTCTTCCCAAGTAAGCGGTTTAACTAATTCAAATTGGCTTAGATCCAGTGGCATAGACTATCTGTTTTGTGAGCTGTGATAAGTTTTGACATCTACTAGGGTTTTCATATCATTAACTCTGTCAAGAAAAACTACACCATCCAGATGATCAATTTCGTGTTGGATAACTCTAGCTAGTAACCCAGAGGCCTTAACCTCAAAAGGTTTACCGTTTTTATCTAAAGCCTTACAAACAACGCTTTCTGATCTTTTTACTACGCCAAATAGTTGAGCGTTGGCGACACTGCCACAACCCTCATATCCACCCACTTGTTTTTTTGATCGCTGAACAATTCGGGGATTGATAAAAACTTTTAGAGAATCGGACTCTGTGACATTTTTCCGATAGGTAGTTTTGCGAATCTCACTAACAAAGATCCGATAATTCTCACCAACCTGAGGCGCCGCCATGCCAACTAGATTGTAATGCCGCATTGAATCTATTAAATCCTTGATTGTCTTCTGTGTTTTTGTGATCAAAACAGCGCGAACAGTTTTCGCCTTTTGCCTGATTATCTTGTCCCCAATTTGGACGGTTGGTTTGATCATATTTATTTAAACTCAATCTTATCCGGTAACTCTAGATTAAACAAGCTTAACTATACCCGAAAACAAAAAAGGCGCCAACAGTTAGCCTGCCAGCGCCCGAAACGTCAATCTCTGCTTCAACTACTCGTCCAGTTCCTCAATCGCGTACTGTCTATGCATGTAGGCGACAGGATTCTTCTGCGCCAGGATGTTGAGCGCCGCCAAAACAGCATTCTTGGGTGAGAGCACCGTCAGCATGGGTACTTGGCTAGGTAGCCGGAGACTGCTCCAGACATCTTCCGGGTGAGTTTCAGCGGTTATCGCCACTCCAATCACTGGCCAGCTGGTTCTTGCCGCCAACATCGGCCCCAGGCCGTTGCTCATACCAACCATGGCAAGAATTACTCCCCCTTCAGGGTAATCAGCCAGGATCTCTTCAAGACTAACCAAGCAGGCATTCGGAGACTTATGCCCGGAACCGACGATGTCGACTTCCCCTACGCCCGCCACTTTCGGAATGTCCGGAGGTGTATCGTTTGGCGAGCCACGCCATAAAACGATGGCTTGCCTGGGAATGGTAAATCTCCTGGTTAATCCCGCCACCAGCGCGTATTTATCCGCGATTTCGCTCATATCAAAGTTATCGCGAAAAAGCTGTTTCGAAAGCTCTTGCCAGTCACTGGTGCGCAGACGCCAACTGTCATTGTCGATGACATCCGACACCACAAGATTCCCGTCTTTGTCGATTCCAAACTCGATCTTGAAGTCGACGAGCCGGAACCCGATTTGCGCCCAGGCACCCTCGAGAACGAGGAAAACCCGGCGAGCGATTTCTTCGATCCTTTCGACTGTTACACCCTCTGGCACCGGCAAAATGTTGCCCCGAAACACTGGGCAATTGAGCTTCGATTTCTCCGTCCAGCTTGGATATTTGGGATGCCTGAGATCCCAAATACTATCACCGGGGTCCAGGATAAACGGATCATCGATTGGTCGTCCGGTGGTTGGGTCTTCATGTGTTTCCCCGCACACTTCACCGTCTTTGTTAAGAATTCTTCCTCCAGTTGTCTTGAGAAAAAGTTCAAAGACCAGCCGATGAAAGCGATGTGGAGTTTCCTCTTTTGTCTTCTCGAGGTTCGGAAAACGTTTGAGGTAGCTTCCGACAGCATAGCGCCTGATTACGACTTCCAACAGAATCATCTTGCATTCCGGCGCCTCAAACTCCGTGCTCGAAACCTGCCTTTCAAAAGCAACTAGAATTCCGGCCGCTTTCAAGAGAGAAAAAACGGCGCAGGTTGTTGTGGTTGAGTGGACTGCCTTTCCCTCCATTACTCGGGTCTGGGCCGGATCATCGTTTTTTGTGATGTCGTCCTTACTTCTGACGAGAACGAGGCCCGGCTTATCGTCCAATCGGAAAATCACCTTCGTCTTGCCTTCTGCTATGACTACTTGTTCCGCCATATTGATATCTCCTTATTCACCGAAAGTTTTTAGAAAAATGTAATCCACGTGACGCAGTTTGTGCCCGAGATTGAAGCATGCTCTCACTTCTTCTGCGTTGACAAACTGCATGACGGAATTATTGCAGAGCAAGGTCTCCAGAAAATCCTCGCCAGTTTCCCAGCACTTCAAAGCCACATCACGCACCAAGCGATGCGCCGCTTTTCTTGGTAGTCCGCTTTTTTCCGCCACCAGCATCATCACCTCCTGTGAGAAGATGAGCCCCTTGGTCAGATTGAGATTGAACAGCATTCGTTCATGGTAAATCTGCATCTTCTCAATGATACCGGTGAGTCGGGCCATGCCGTAATCCAGCAGAATTGATGAATCGGCGATGATCACCCGCTCCGCGCCAGAATTGTCGAGACTGCGCTCATGCCAACAGGTCGCCAAATTTTCATAGGCCACCTGAACATTCGCACAAACCACTCGCATCAGACCGGACAGATTTTCACTACCGATCGGGTTTTTCTTGTGTGGCATGGCTGACGAACCATCCTGATTTTCACTGAACGGCTCCATGATTTCACGAATTTCTGTTTGAGAGAGTAGCCGAATATTGACCGAGATCTTGCCGATCGTGGCCGCGATGATGGCCAGAGTGGACATATATTCGGCGACAATATCGCGCGCGATAATCTGCGTGGCAATGACGGGTTTGAGTCCCAACTCTTTGCAGACCAACTCCTCGATCTTCGGATCAAGTGTGTACATGCCGACCGCGCCGCTGATTTTACCAACGGAAACTGAAATCAGCAACCTCTGCAGACGTTTGTGATGCCGCTCCAGCTCGCTGTACCAGTTAGCCAGCTTAACGCCGAAGGTAATTGGTTCAGCGTGGATGCCGTGGGAACGCCCAACCTCTGGCATGTATTTACACACCAAGGCAACATCTTTGACCACACTCATCAGTTTGGCAAGCGTTTGCGTGAGGACCTTGATGCTTTCGCGTAACTGCAAACTCAAGGCCGTATCGACAACATCATACGAGGTTAAACCTCGGTGTAGCCACGAACTTAACTCGGCAGAGAGTTGGGATGAGACTTCCGCGAGAAAAGCAGTGACGTCATGATGGGTTTCTTCTTTTTCGATACGGTTGATTTCCTCAGGATTAATAACGATTCTTTTCGCCAAATCCCTGGGAATTTTGTGCATCATTTCACCGATGCGCCGCCTCGCCCTAAACACGGCGATCTCCACCACCAGCCAGTTGAAAAACTTGTTCTTTTCCGACCAGACACCGCTCATTTGATCCCTACTGTAGCGCTTTAGCATTATCTAACCTCCCATTTAGTGAGTCGTGTTTTGTCTCATATTTTCAATGTGCCATAAAACAGCACATTATCTGAGGGCTATTTTATAGCCTATAAACTAACCTAAAGAGTGGGCCGGGTCAAGTTTTGGGTCTAGATCGATTACTAAATCACCCAGTTAGCGATCGGTTGTTTTAAAGAGAGAGCTTTGTAAATCATGAATTACTTAATAATATAGCTAAAAACAAAAAAGCCCGCCACAGGAGGCCCCGCTTTGGGCTTCTTTGTGGTCCGGGCTAACTTGGCACTATTTTACCAACCGGTAGCGCATGTTCTGAATGGCCTGAACCGAGCGCCCCAGCTCCTTGGCCAGTTCACGATCTGATGGACGCTCAGGTGCAGTTATTTTCTCTAAGTGAATTGGGAGCCAGGTTTGATGATCATTCCTGGCATTTGCCGTTACCCGATAGTTTTCCCTCCTCCGCCGGTTACGTTCACTCGGGTGCTGACTTCTCCACTCACGCGTCCTAGCAACCGTTAGCCCTGGGTGGCGCGCATTGTACCTGTCTCGGGCTCTTTTGATAGCGCCCGGGTGTTTCAACTCCGATTTCAGTTGTTCGAGATACTTGATGGCATAACCAGTTTCCTGGTTAATCTCTCTCGTGCTTTTCTCCCCTTGCTTGATCAGACTTACGGCTAATATGTGCATGTCCGATGCCATTGCTTACCTCCATGGAAAGGAACAATTTTTTGAACCCTAACTCGCACTTGAGTTATAGCAGGTAAACCAAATTGGTCAACAACTAGGTCGCACCTAAAACCTACACCCCCCGGGAAAGCGCTTCATAGGATTTTATGAGCAGAGATTCAACTAATTCCCAGTCAGATTCTTTTTTGTCAACTTCCGCCTCGTCCTGTAAAACCATGGCCCTGGCTCGATAATCTGCATAACCGGCTAATCTTGTTAGATCAGTATTAAACACTACCGCCATGCCTTGTGCTAACGCCTCTTCTCGAGAGATTGGATAGCGATCTGGGTAACGATCAATAAACCACCAGTCCATTTCAAGTTGTGCCGCCTTTTTATAATCAAACGCCTCCAAGCTGTGATCAAAAATTAATTTATAAAAACAGGTCAACTCTTTTAGAATTCTGGTTTTATCCTCGCTTTGAGTCTTTTTCTTTAAACGAAAGTCCGTTGCCGCTAAAGCCGAGTGATAGCCCATCCGCATAGCCGTAAAATAATCTACACCAAAAAACTCTCTAGCTAATCCGATCAACAAGAAAAACAGCATCAAGAAATTATGTCGGTAGTACGCCCGCCACATTCTGGCCTCAAAATTAGCCACTCTTTCTGGATTAAATTGTTTTAGGCTTTTCTTTGACATTTGTTTGGTGTGATATATTTAAATAGTTAATACAAGATCTGCCAATTCTTCTGGATTATACATATCTTTATACCTTCTAAGTGCAATGATGACTTGTCTAAAATACGAGTCGGGACGGGTCTCTGGAAAATAATCTTTGCCCCACCTTTCTTTCTCTCGCTTTACCCTGCGAGCATCAATCTCTTCAATATTACCATCAAGATAAATTCTCCTACCCCACAAATGGTCTAGCGATTTGGGATGAAACATAAATACTCCTTCGATTACCAAAATCTTTTTCGACAGATTAAAAGACTTCAGTATATCTATTTCTCCAGAAACTGGGTTAAATACTTTCATTTCATAAATTTCTGCACCATTGCGAAAGGCTGAAACTAAATCCTCAATCTTTTTACTGTCACGGTTCTCAAGCTCAAAGACCTGAGACCGATCTTTAGCTTTAGCTAAGAGGTTTTTTGTAGCCTCCCTGGATAGCAAAAAGTCATCCTGATTAACCGCTAAAATATTCTCATTCAATATGGCAAGCTGGTTTAATACGGTAGTCTTGCCAACTCCGGTGTAGCCATCAATCCCCACCACAAGTTTATTGGTGCTCGAGCCCCATTCTTCTAACTTAAAATTGATTTGTTGTACGGCCTCCTGGATAGTCATTTGTAGTTACTTAATATTTTACTTTGTACTCCCACCCTGGTTTCCAAGCACGAGTTTTGCGCCAGTCTTCAGCAAAGGCTTGTTCCCAGGTTTTGCCTTTGAGTAATACATCGAGCGCAAGCTGTGGTGCTTTGTGTGCCACGATCGCAACATTTTTACCGTCATAATTCTTTTTCAAAAATTCCAAGAAATCGCCAATTCTGGCCTTAACATCTTCGTAACTTTCACCATTGGGGAATCTTTCGGTGATCATCTTCTCCTGCATCGGTTCAACTACTTCTGAAAGCTGGGCGTTAAAGTCACCGTAGTTGCACTCACGCAATCTGGCATCCTGAATTATTGGATAAATCCCTTCCCAAGTTAATTTGGCCGACTCAACCGCTCGTTTTAAATCCGAACAGAAAACCACATCAAACTTTTTGTATTTGGTTTGTTCGCGCAGATCTTTGGATTGCTGAACTCCCAAATCCGACAACTCGACATCAAACCAACCCGACGAAACATGTTTCTCGTTATCTGTCGTCGTACCGTGAACGAAGTAGGTGATACTTATAGACATGGGTTTAATAGTTGCCATTGAGTACTCCAAGCTAATAAAAATTCTTTTTGGCTACTATCGGAGACTCCTCTAAATAATCTGCGAGTTCATTGTGTGTCATAACTCCCGAGGTATCGTCGCGAGAAAAACCTAAATCTTTTCTCGCCTCTTGATCTTGAAACCAGCGCCTCGACCTGTCTCTTTCGTCAATCAAATAAATCATATCACTGCCTTTCTTTTGAACTATTTTAAGCTCTCCGCTATTTAGTAATATTCTGGGGTATTTTCCCCTTAATTCTTTTATGTATCTCTCTGCTTTTTTCTCTCTACCAAACCAGTCCAAAAAGGCAGTTAGGCCGGCCAAGCCCCCAAAAAGACTGCCGAGACCAATCCCGAGTGATTGACTAATTTCTGCAGTTTCCTTTGTTCCATATTTATAAAAACAATATACAAGAAAAATAATGGATAGGATTAAAAAAATAAATAAGACATCTTTAAAAGTAATGGATTCAAAAAAATTGTTGAATTTATTCATTACTGGTTTTACTTTGATCAAATATTTTAGCTCTCATTTCGTCACTGGGCCAAAGGATTATAACTTTAGGATCAAAAGTGTCGTCATTGTTACTGAGAATAATTTTGCGAAATTGTCCTACTAAAGCACGCACATTTGTTGCCTTATCCTCACCGTGCAAGAGACCCATAATATCATCCACGATTTCTTTGTTGGAAATCCATAGTGATAACTCCAATGACATTTTGTTAAGTTCTTCGTAATAATCAAGAAGGCCTTTAGGGTTGAGAAATTCCTCTTCCTTTCCAGAATATTTTATCCATTTTGCAAATAGCTGAGCGATGATCTCTATTTTTTGTCTCTGTAATTGCAAAAACCTGTAGTCTTCGAGCTTCTTGTTTGAAAAGTGGACAATCACGCCACCGATCAATGTTGATACTATTCCGCTCGTAATAATTGTGGTAATTATCTGTGATAAATCCATATACTTTTTATTTGAAGTTTATACGCGTCTCAGCATCCATAATGCCATGCTAATGCTCGTGTGCTGCGGGACTAGGATTCGGACCTAGATACCCAGGACCAAAACCTGGTGTCCTACCATTAGACGATCCCGCAATAATTTGTAATGCCCTCAACCCACCCAGTTATTTTACGATTCAGGGTGGAACTTTTACGAACCCTGATTCTTACTAAACCGAAGTAATTATCACTGATATTTTTCCTGTTTGTCTTTATCTTATTTCTTTTAAAGTAGACTCTGTCTAATTTATTTATACCAATTTTTAACTTTTCTGCCCAATATTTTTTGACCTTATCTAAATTATTCTTTGAATTTTCGTGTATATATATTTCATAAACCAAGTCTTCTTCATTGACCTTTGCGACTTCGCGTAACCAGCGCAGAAATAAGTTTGCCATCAAAGGATCAGAATTATTGAAGTTCACTTGTTGACTAACGCTTTTTTCTTTTTCCTTTGCACCTTCTGCCCAGTATAGGGCAACCCCGATCAGCCACAGTTCTCTTGCTGAAATGTTCTTTACATCCGCTCTCGCTTGGGCTTTTGTTTTTTCTACGAAATCAACTCTTTTTTGCTTCCATTTCAGCCAACCTCTTTCCATTGAAGCAAGTTTTTTCTCGGTTAATTTCTGTTTTTGCTTTTTTGAAAGACCCACCGAGCGCAACCAGAGCGAAAGGGTTGATTTTGCCACTGGCACACTTTTTAATATCTCAACATAAGAAAAGCCTTTCTTTCTTAACTCAATTGCTTTGGTTTTCTCACTTTCTTTTATTGCCATGCGAACAACGATTTAATACTATTTATTGTATCAAGTGTTGTTCGATATAACAAGCAGAATTATCCACCCGTTAGCTCCATTATGGCAATCTCGAGGGGGAGTTGGGGAATGGGTGAAATCTTCATTTCTTGTTGCGCCCGGAGCAGGGCGGTGATAATCCGCAAAATCATTTTACTATCCGCCTGGCCAGCCAAGGTGGCCACTTGTTGGGCATGCGCCTCACCAATGTTTTGGCCAAGGGCGGGCAGACTATTGGGATTAGCCCGCACCGATAAAATGTAACGGCAATATTCCAAAGCATTCTTGCCAAAGTGATCTAAATCCACCCCCGAGTCGTGCAAACGGTTAACTAGCAGGGTGGCCCGATCGCCCTCACGATTGACCAAAAAACTTAAGAACTCCCCTACTACACCCAATGAAATAATCCCCAATACTTCGCCTAGTGACTCGTCTTCTATTTCGTTGCCACAAAAATCAATTAACTTACCGAGCGCGCTTTCGGCATCACGTAAGGCACCCTCAGCCATTAAAGCCACTTGGCGAATGGCCTCCGGAGAGATTTTTATTTTTTCCGCTTTGGCAATCATGGCCAACTTGCCCGCAATCTGAGCCACAGTTAATTTTTTAAAATCAAAGCGCTGAACACGCGACATAATCGTCGCTGGTACCCGTTGCGGTTCAGTGGTAGCTAAAACAAACAAAGTTTTGGCGGGTGGCTCCTCTAGGGTTTTCAAAAGCGCGTTAAACGCCTCTTTGGTCAGCATATGACAGTTAGATGAACAAATTCCGTTTACAATAAAAGTATGGGTATCGGCTACGGTAAAATCATAGACTGGAGTTTTTTCTTTTATATAAGTCAGTTCGTTAATCTTTTCGTAACGAAAATTTAGAAATTTACCAAACTCACCACCTAAACCAGCTAAGTTAATAAAACTACTAAAAGAATCACGGGTTAAATTTTGATCAGCGCCAAGAAATACACCAGACTTATTAAGTATACTGTGCTTTATATTCAATTTCTCTCTTAAATCCAATAAAATGGACTGAAATGGCATAGTGTCGGTTTTTAATTTAGTGGTAAGTTGGCCCTTTAACACTCTGGCCTTTCTTGCCATCGACAAACCAATTATTTCCTGAAATAAACGCAAGTCATAACCAGTTATGTTAATGCGATAAACGGTCGAGTGATTGGCTAGTTCTCTTTCAATTGTCATTAGACTGGTAGCTATGCCAAACTTCTTAAGTAAGAGTTGTAGTTTAAGTGCAAACTGCTTAGAAACGGAGGTAAAACTTAATTTAAATAGTCTATTGCTTTTGGTCCGACTAGCATCGCCTTCACAACAAAAAGCGGCATCGATATAATTTTTAATAGATGATAGCGGTGCTTCAAAAACTTGATCTGGTATATCAATAAGTGCACTTTTTTTACCAGCAGGACAACCAAGAGAAAGTAACCTTTGTTTTAGCTCTTGAGAATATATTCTGATTAGTGTCGTACCACGCTTTGTTCTAGTAATAACCGGCCTAGCGCTAACTCCCCAAGCTTTAACACCAGCACGGATTTGTCTTATAAAATAATTCCTATCCTTACTAATTTCAACTTGAATAGTATTAGAGTCTTTTGAGACGTGACCATCGCATTGAATAATAGCTAGTAAAGTAAGTTGATCTGGCTGTAAATTATTCTGACTCAAGTGAGGTAGTTGGACTGGACTAATTAAGAAGTCAGACCTTGTTATTTCTACTGCTTTTAATAATTGGAAAGTACCACTGCGCAATACCCACAACTTGTGGGTTGGAGTACAAGTTAGAGTGGCCTGTGATCCTTTTATTTTTATTAATTCGTCCGTGTATCTCTGAAAGAAATTACTTACTTTTCGCGATACGACTTTGCCCTTTTCTAAATCAATTGAACTAACTAGATCACCGTTTTTGATATCTGAAATGGCCATTACTGTCCCATCGGCCATCGTTATTAAATGATCAGCAGTTAGACATTCATCAATAACAAAAGTCTTCCAGCCGTTGCCAAAAGGTGAAACTTGCGCTGAATCTCGCACGGCCCGAATTTCATCAATGCCACGATTTGAGGCGGCATCAATTTCAATTAGATCGAGTGAGCGACCCTCTTCGATTTCTTTACAAGAGTCGCACTTGCCACAAACATCGTACGAAGTTTTGGATAAGTTGGTGCAATTTACCGCCTTAGCCAATAAGCGGGCCAACGTAGTTTTTCCACTACCGCGTGAGCCGGTAAACAAATAGCCATGCGCCACCGCGTTACTTTTTATTGCCCCCCGTAGAGTATCTACCACATGCTCCTGCCCCACCACCTCAGCAAAGGTCTGCGGGCGGTATTTTCGATACAGCACCATCAGGTAAATATAGAGGATTTAAGCTACTCCAGCAAATCGATGCCAGCATCCTCAATAATACTCTTCAATATCTTGGGGTGAAGAATTTTATTATCGTGAAAAGGCACAGTAACTCTGACTCCCGCGAGAGACTTATAGATTTTATGACTACCACTTTGGCGAGCCAACTTAAAACCCTTCTTTTCCAGTAGAACAATAACTTGCCTAGCCGTTACCCTGGGGAGCCTCGGCATAAAGGTTATTTACCAAGCACGATATTAACAGTGGAGATGCTAACTGGTTTATAGTCGGTTAATTCTTCCTTATTGGCTATTTTATCTTGCAAATGTAGAGTGATAGCATCTTTGATATTTTCTACTGCCTCTTCGTAACTTTCGCCCTGACTATAGCAACCCGATAGTTGCGGGCAGGAAACAAAGTAGCCATCTTTATCTTGTTCAATGATTATAGGTAAATTAAATTGTTTCATGCTTAATTTATAACAGGTGTGGAGATAAAAAACAATTTTTCAAACTGCAACTGCAATACTATACCATGCTCGCCCATTTTTGACAAGAGGTTTGCTCCCTAACTCTGTGTTGAAGCCTTGAATACAATAAACCGGTAACCGACGAAGTTCCAGATTAGGGAGACCACGGTGCCAACCGCCTTGGCGACAAAAACCCAGTTCCCAGCAGAGACACCAAACATTGGCTGGAAATAGGTTGTGCCAGCATAAATAATTGCGTCATTGAGTAGTAAGCCAACCACCGTAACCGCCACATATTGCGCGAACTGCCTAGTGCCACCGCCACGTGACTCGAAACTCCACAACTTATTCCAGAAGTAGCTATTAGTGACGGCAATCAGAAACGAGCCGGTATTAGCGACAATTAGCTTAGTGGTTTGGCCATCAGTGTATTGCAAAAGGTAAAGCAAAAGCGCTAACACGCCAAAATCTACTGCCGTATTGAGAAATCCGACCACCACAAAACGACTAAAGGAGTGCAAAAACGAAAACCAGTTGGCTAACAGCGTGCCTAACCAAGTGCCAAAAACAAACAAGGCTGGCACGATAATAATCAACGCCCAACTATAGGTCTCCCAACTTTGGCCACTGCCACCATAAAGCAACATCAGATAAACGATTAGTCCGGTGATTACGCCAGACAACACCGACAAACCAAAGTCCCTCTGAGTATACGAGTTCCCCACCGTCATATTATTTTGCATCATACATTCGGATACCTCAATACCAATACCTTTATTACTCGGCCTTACGGCCGATAGCCTAGTGGTTATTGGTACTTAGACATTATTTCCCGTTCCACTTCTTCGCGTGGACGGCCATATTTTAGGCTAGAGAGTTGTTCAATGGCCTGGGCGCGCGCCTTGTCGCCCTGGCCAAAGACCAACTCACTAGGAATACGCAAATTGAAAGGCCGAGCGGTTTGGCCATTGATAATCATGTTGACGTAAGCATTCATGTTATCGATGTTCATAATATCCTGGGGCGTAAACACCGGCGCAAACTTGTTTTTCATAAATTCAGAATCATCTGGTCCAATACGGAAGGAGAGAATCGAGCCGACGTTACCAAAAATCGCGTCACGGATATTTTCTTTGAGCTGTTTAATAAACTGGTGCGCCACAATTAGGTTGAGGCGATACTTGCGCGCCTCAGACAAGATACTGGCGATATTGTCGGTAGTGAAATTTTGAAATTCATCAATGTAGAGATAAAAATTGCGGCGGGCTTTTTCGTCCACAATATCGACACGCGACAAGGCCGCCATTAAGAGTTTGCCAATAATCACCATGCCCAAGAGGTTGGCGTTAATTTCGCCAATCCGCCCCTTGGACAAATTAACCACGATAATCTTGCCTTGATCCATCGCCTCACGGAAGTTAATGGCACTACGCGGTTGGTTAATAATTGGGCGTAAAAATTCGTTAAAAACGAAGGCGGTAACTTTGGAGGAGATGTACGGCGCCATATTAGCTAGACTTTGATCACCACCAGCCTTCTCGGCCTCTTTCTGCCAGAACTCTTTAACCAGCGGGTTAGTTTCACGACTTAATTTGTCAGCCCGGTAGTCATCATCGGTTAAAACCCGCGAGATGTCGGCCAGGGTAGGAATTTCGTGGGTATAATCATCCAGCAATAGTAACACCGAGTTTTTGAAGTACTTTTCAAACATTGGCCCGCCGGTGGTTTTTAAATCGTACAATTTATCAAAGATACCGAACAGTTCATCGATCACCATGGATTTTTGCTCCGGATGCGTAGGATCAATTTCTAGCATGTTTAAGCCCATTGGTCGCGCAATATCGCCCGGATTGAAATAAACCACATCCTCGGCCCGCTCGGGTGGTACAATCCCCAAAACAAACTCGGCAAATTCGCCATGTGGGTCAATCAAGCAAATCCCCTTGCCGGCTTCCACATCCTGACGCAACATTGCCTTCATGGCAGTGGATTTACCAGTACCAGTTTGCCCAATAATATATAAATGACGCTGACGATCCGCCTCGGTCATATAAATTGGTGTCTCCTGGCCACGGTAGTTGTTATAACCAAGCAGTAGCCCACTGGTGGGCAGATCAGCTGGTGGTTCGGCCGGTTTGGATTTCAAAAACTTTACCCGTGGCGCAGAAGTACCAGCCACCGGAAAATGATACAAGCTGTTAACCTCCTCGGTGGACATCGGCATAATATTGGCATTGTCGAGCCACTTACCGGTCTCAAACAGACGGAAAGCATACTGCTTGGCCAAACGTTCTAACGCTTTATCTTTTACTTTTGAGACTTTAAGACCGTTGAAGCTAGGCGAAGAGTACTGAGTAAAGGCGCCTTCGATTTCTTGGAGAATCCGATCGGCCTGTTCCTGGCTGGGAGCCGAGGCGAGCAAACGCACACTAACATCAAAAATTGTTTGGCCAGATTTGGCTACAATCGCTTTAACGGTTTCCTCATCGGCTGGATTCATGCTCTTAGGTTTTTCTGGTTCGGGCGGAGTGGGGTTATTGGGATCAGGTTTTTTTGCTTTGGGTGGATGGTTGGCCCGTTGCAGGGCATCTTTAAATGAATAACCCTGGCTCATTTCGCGGGCTACTTTGGCACCAGTACTTTTTACCGCTTTATTATGGCTAGGGCGCAACATTAACTGGATCGAAGCACCCTCGCCTTCCGTATCCAACTTAGATAAGGCGGTGATTATGCCCCCCAGCGGATCAGAGGCTAAGTGCTGATAAGTCTTAATCGGCAAAACCGGATCGTTTTCGTAACGTAAATACGCCCCCACCGTAACGCCTTGTGGATTAAAAATACTGTAATCTTTGGTTGGTTGCACTTCCGCCGTGGGGAAGTAGGCGTTAACCTGTTTTATAAATACCTCCGCATAACCGCGTGGTACCGCGGCATAAAAATGGATCTCCTCACCGACATGATGCACCGCTAGTTCAAGTGCAAAATATGGTTCGCCAAAAATGAACTTGTTCCAACCTTTGGCATGAATATTGGTTAGACTAGCCAGCAGTTGTTCGCCGATCGCGATTTGTTCTTTTTCGTTGCGTTGTTTGTTGTCGCCCTCACCCACTACTTCGCGTGGCACCTTAATTAAAAAAAGCGTCAGGTTCATCGCCCGCTCCAACCGGCCTTTGACGCGAAAACGGCCTAGTACCACTAGCGCGGCAATAAAAACCAACGCTAGTGCGACCAAAGTAGGAATCAGCCAGAAAAGTTGTTGAATAATAGCCACGGAATTCTAAATGGGTTTTAATTTCCCTTGCTTAAGCAGTTCTTCGTAAAATTGATCAGTTAAGACATCGTGAAAGGCATCGTTTAGGGCCGGGTTATTCTCTTCGGCTAATAATTGCACCGCTTCGGCCAAACTCTTACTAAAAGCCACACTGACTAAGGCTTGCACCTTGTCTTTTAATTCCGGGGAGAGGTAGGCCGGTGGATCAGCGGGAGCGACCGAGACGCCCGGCAGTAGGCCGGCGCCTGACTGCGCCGGCCTACTGCCGGCTGGAGCCAGTTCAGTAATTTTTTCACCTACTACTTCATGCAAAGTTTCTTTTTCGCTAGGCAGAGCAGAAATTTCACCGGCCGTCTGTTGACCTTCCAACTGGGCGCGCTTCGCCGCCAATGCCTGCTCCATTTCGGTAATTTGCTGTTCGAGATTAGTACCAGTTTCCATGAGTAAATTATAGCACATAATAAGTCTTGCTATATATTCACAGTTTGTTTATATAAACATTGTAAAGTATCAGAAATCGTTTTCTTAACAAAGAGAGGAGAAACGTGAAACGCAAACTCGCATTAGTAGAAGAGGAGGGCCCCATTCTCCAGAACGGTCAGGAGTGGAGATGGACAATTGTTGACCAAAGATTAGTAACCTGGGCCAAGGCTTCGACTACTAATCGTAGGACGTTTTACGAAAAGTACCGTGACCACGGCCGAGGGGATTTTGTTCCCTGTGAAAACAAAGATTGCCAAAAACTGCTTGGCATTGGAGAAAGGGCGCTGACCGTCAACTGGAAAATTCCCCAACGCGGAAGAATCCAGAAACAGGTTTTCTGTAGTGTGGAGTGTCAGCGAGAAAACCTGGAATCTCCAACTCCACGCCTTAAGCCAGTAATGAGCAGCCTGTAGAACCAGTGTTTGTTACTGTAGCCCCGTCATCCTGACGGGGCTTAAAATTGCCTAAATAAGTTGGAGGGGGCGAGCGGATTGTGCTATTATGACTTTATCCATGTCGCGTCGCTGGCAAATTCTCATTTTTTTAGTGATCATCGCTACCGCGTCCTTTTTCCGTTTTTATCATATCAACTCCACTCCGCCCGGCCTCTACCCCGATGAAGCGATGAACGGCAACGATGCCCAGCAGGCTTGGGAGACTAAGCACTTCCAAATTTTTTATCCAAATAACAATGGGCGTGAGGGTTTGTATAATAATTTAACCGCGGTGGTCTTTGGTTTTTTTGGTGTCAGTATTTTTAATCTTAAGATTATCTCGATTTTGTCTGGCATCTTGGGGGTAGTAGCCGTTTATCTACTGGCCAAAGAAATGTTTAGTTGGCAGATTGCCGCTTTTTCCGCCTGGCTGATGGCCATCTCATTTTGGGCGGTTAATTTTTCTCGTATTAGCTTCCGGGCTGGTTTAGCGCCAACCATTATGTGTTTCGGGGTGTATTTTCTGTGGCGCGGACTAAAAGGAAAACATTTTGCTAACTTTTTACTCTCTGGCCTGATTTTTGGTCTGGGTTTCTATACTTACATCGCCTACCGCGTAGCACCCGCCATAATTTTACTAACCCTACTCGCCTATCAGCAGTTTATTCGCCACGACTATACTAAAGAAGAGTACCAACATGCCCGTCAGCATCTTTTGCGTGGCTTGGCTCTAGTAATGATTGTCGGAATCGCGGTGGCTCTGCCCCTTGGCTTGTACTTCCTTGGCCACCCGGGAGACTTTTTTGGCCGTACCACCCAGGTATCGATTTTTGCGAGTGGAGGTAACTGGGCAAAGACTTTATTTATCAACTTTGGCAAGACTATCGGCATGTTCAATTTTGAAGGTGATGGTAACTGGCGTCACAACTTTGCTGGCCGGCCAGAACTGCTCTGGCCAATTAGTCTAATGTTTGCCGCTGGCTTTTTCCGCAGTATTATTAAACTTTTGCGTCATCGCAAAGACCATGGTCATTACTCCGTAGCTCATACTTTACTACTAAGCTGGTTCTTTATTGGCCTGGCACCAGTGTTTGTCTCTAACGAAGGCATCCCCCACGCCCTACGCGCCCTAATGGTCATGCCACCAGTGTTTATTATGGCCGGCGAGGGTGGTTGGTGGTTCTTTAGCTGGCTAAAACAACAGTACCTGGCTCGACATTGGAGTCGCCCTTGGTCAAACACCGTGTTGGGCTTAGTGCTAGTGTTGTTTATGCTTAGTCTCGGTATAGCCGAATACCAAAAATATTTTATACAGTGGGCTAACCAACCGGTGGTGTACGACTCTTTCAATGGCCACTATACCGAAATTGCTAATGAAATTAACCGCCTCCCACAAAGTGTTAAAAAATATGTCATCGTTGAAGCTGATGGTGTGCGAGTAAACGGTATTCCCATGCCAGCTCAACCAGTGATGTTTATCACCGACACCTTCACTCGGGCAAAACAGGAAGCTAAAAATGTTCAGTATGTTTTGCCTGGTCAAAAATTCCAACTTGGTCCGAAAGATCGTCTATTTGTTTTAAATTAGTTAGGTAACTAGGGAATTTATGTGGAAAAAAATTCTGCCGGGGCTGGTGATTACCGCCAGCGTAGTTTTAGCAATAGCTAGTGTTTGGGGTGACTCGTTAATCGTGGATGAAATTCCGCACATTGGTGCTGGTTACTCATACCTGGTCAAGCAAGATATGCGTATTAATCCGGAGCATCCACCGCTGGCGAAAGATCTGGCGGCAGTGCCATTACTATTCATTGACCTCAATCAAACCGCTTTTAACACTCCTTTCTGGCAGGAAAATGTTAATGGTCAGTGGGACTTTGGTCGCAATTTAATCTTCCAATCTGGCAATGATGCCAACCTGATTACTCACCTGGCGAAATTGCCAATGCTAATATTTTTCGTTTTAGCCGCCTGGTTACTTTACCATTGGCTCAATCACCGCTACGGATTTGGGCCGGCGTTGTTTGGTTTAGTGATGTTCGTTTTTTCACCGACAGTTTTAGCGCATAGCCGTTTTGTTACGACTGACGTACCCGCCCTCTGGGCAGTGTTAACGGCCAGTTTTTTCTTTTTCCGCTATCTCGAACACCCTAGCCACAAAAATCTCCTTATTGCCGGATTAATTTTTGGCGTTGCTCAATTAACCAAGTTTTCCGTTTTTCTCCTGGTACCCTTCTTTATTCTAGCCGCCTTATTTTGGATGTGGGCTTCAACTAATAGTTGGCGTGAGCGCAGTAAAATCTTCTTTGCCAGCATCTTAATTATGGCGATTGGTTATATTGCGGTAGTTTGGCCAATTTATGGTCTACACACCATGAACTACCCAGTAGCCATGCAGGAGCGTGATATGCAGGCACAAGTCGGCTTTGCTCGCCCAGCGCTAGTGCGCGATGTAATTATTAAAACTGCCGACATTCCCTACTGGCGCGCTTTTGATCAGTACCTATTTGGCTTACTAATGGTCAACCAACGCCAGGCGGGGGGTAATACGATCTACTTCGAGGGCAGGGTTTCACAATCGGGTGGGCCAACCTACTTCCCAGTGGTTTACTTTATCAAAGAAACTTTGGCCTGGTGGTTAGCTACGGCCTTGGCCTTATTGGCCTTAGTCCTCTACTTCTCCCGTTTCAAACAACATGCGCCACGTTTCAAGCATTGGTGCAAAGAAAACTTTGTCGAGCTAGCTATGGTATTGTGGCTGTTAATCTACTGGGGTATCAGTATTCAGAGTAAGTTAAATATTGGTGTGCGCCACCTAATACCAACTTATCCATTTGCTGTATTTTTGGTTTCAGTGGGCATGGCCTATTTAATAAAAAGAAGTAGGAATTACGGATCAGAAATTAGGGGGTTGAAATCCATTATTCCTTATTCTTTATTCCTTATTCTAGTGATTTTAATGGCCGGACAGATTTACCTAGTTTCTCAAAATTATCCGCACTTCTTAACCTACTTCAACGAGTCAGTTGGTGGGCCAAGTAACGCCTATAAAACGGTAGTGGATTCCAATCTGGATTGGGGACAGGATTTAAAACGTCTCGGCAACTTCGTCGCCGATAATAAGATCAATAAAATTGAAGTAGACTACTTCGGTTGGGCTGACCCGCTTTATTATCTAAAAGACCACGTAGAGTGGTTACACGCCGGCAAGTATCGCTCTGCCGCTGAATTTAAGGCCAAAAATGATAGTGATGGCTGGCTAGCGGTCTCGGCCACCTTCAAACAAAACAGTAAACAAAATCCCGCCACTAGCTATGATTGGCTGGATGCTTATCAGCCAGTGGCCACCATCGGCAACTCGATCTTTGTTTATCAAATTAAGTGACGCTTAACGCTTAACACTTAGCTTTTTGCAATTATTAAAGAAGGAGAAGTGTGATAATTAAAAAGACCGGATGAGCAGACATCCAGTCTTGTGGTGGGTCGGATAAACTAAAGAAAGTAGCTACACCGGGATTCCCTTAAAGCCGTCCTCCTCCAGTGCGTATAGCAGTTCCAGTCCGGCGTAGGCACCAGTGACGTAGTCGGAAACCTGTGCATCCGACTCACAACGTTTCGCCAGGCTATCGATCAAGTTGGCCACCTCCGGAAAGTCGGTAAAAACCAACTCGGCCATGGCTGAAGAGTACCTGACCGGTTCGTTTTGAAAAGCCTGTGCCTGTTTTTCAAGCCAATCGGCAAAAATGAACGGCAGATGAGTGTCGAGCCAAGCAACCTTTGTACGCTCCTCCAGAAAAGCGATTAGAGCAACGACTCCAAACACTCCCGCCGCAGCGAAACTCTTAACGCCAAGCCGATCGTAAACTGCAAACGTGAACAGACTTAGCCGTGGAGGCTTGATCTTCTCTCCAAGCCTACTCAAGTTTTCACCGTTTTTGAGAAAAAGACAGAAGGAGCGAAGATCTCTCTCAAAGACAAACCCCTTCAAAAGCTGTAGCAACAGCATCAAACACCTCCTTGGTTAGCACTCAAGAACCTTGCGATCCCAAAATCAACCCCATTAAATTACATTAAACACCAGTAGGTGTCAACTAAAAAAGTCTGTAAAATCTAGCGAGCCCTTCGGCTAAGCTCAGGGCGAGCGCCCTATTTATAATACACCCGGTCCGGAATCCTCACATCAAGATAAACCAGCTTGGCACGTTGATCCGCCGTAAGTTTTTGCGTCATAAAAATCTCTAGTGAACTCATCTGCGCAATCACATCTTCATTGGTATTTAAATAGATCTGCCAGCCTTCGCTGGTTACAACATTAACTCTAAACAACTCATCGGCTGGAATGATGATTTTATTAAAACCAATCGCTTGGCGATTCAAAGTCAACTGAAGTTTTAAAATAAAAGCTAACATCTCTGGCGTGGTAACTGATTGACCTAGGGCCACCGGCTGGTCAATTTGATCATTAATCGCTAGCAATAGCGAGCCGGAACTAACTGCCGCTTCAGCAAAGGCTAAGCGATCATTACTAAAATAGACGCACTGATTAGTTTGCGTGTAACACCAAATTCCTAACGCCTCTCGTTTTTCTAGTGAAATACTTAACCCGTTTAAATAGTGTTTGGCCACATTGATATTGCGCGCCTGAGGGAAGGCCATTGCCAAAGTATCACTTAGTTGGTCAACATCCACTAAGAAGATGTTTTTGAAATAGGGGAGATAATAGTGTTTCTGAGCGAGATAATCATCCGCGACCTTCCTTACCGCTAACGTCTCAGCATTGCTACTATTAGCAATATCGATCTGCTTAATGGCAAAAACACTCGAGCCATAGACCAAATAGCCTAACCCTACCAGCACCAGAATTATGACACCAATGATTAAGACCAACACACCAAATACCCGGCGCTGGCGACGCGCCCGTACCGGATCGTGATAAGAGCGATTAAGCGTTCGTGGCGCTACACGAGCCATGGCTATTTAGGCTTAGCCTCACCCTGAGGTTTAACCTCAGGTGGGCTAATTTCGCTTAAACCGCCCAGGTAAGGGCGTAAGACTTCAGGAATGATAACGGTACCAGTTTTGGTTTGGAAGTTCTCGAGAATGGCAATAATGGCGCGACCAATGGCAATGGCCGTGCCATTGAGCATATGCACGTACTCCTTAGTGCCATCGGCTTTTTTATACTTAATATTCAGCCCGCGCGCCTGATAATCAGTGCAGTTTGAGGTAGAAGTAATCTCGGCCCAATCCCCCCCGCCTTGCTGTCGGGCAGGCATGGTGCCGTCTTCGTTTGGTTTACCCGGCATCCAAGCCTCCAAATCAAAAGTGCGAATAGCCGGACCGCCCAAGTCAGCGGTACAATGATCCACCACGCGAAAAGGAATTTTTAGACCCTCAAAAATCTCCCGCTCTACCGCCAAAATTTCCTGGTGGGCAGTTTCGCTATTGGCTGGTAAAACGTATTGAAACATTTCGATCTTGGTAAACTGATGCACCCGGAAAATTCCTTTAGAAAACTTGGAGTAAGAGCCCGCCTCGGTACGGAAACAGTGCGAAACGGCTACGTATTTTTTGGGCAGTTCAGCTTCAGTTAAAACCTCGTCTTTGTGATAACCCCCCATCGTAATTTCAGCGGTACCCACCAAACTTAAATCTGTTCCCTCAATGTTATAAACCTGGGTGGAGTCACCACGCGGGTTAAAGCCCAAGCCTTCTAGTACTTCGCGTTTAGCTAAGTCTGGCGTAGAAAAGGGGGTAAAGCCATGACGTTCCGCCACATCCAACGCATACTGAATAAGGCCAAATTCCAAACGCGCCGCCGCGTTTTTTAGATAATAGAATTTCGCTCCACTCACTTTGGTAGCTCGATCAAAATCAATTAGGTCATTTAGTTCAGCTAGCTCCACGTGATCCTTGGCCAGAAAATCAAACTTAGTCGGTTCGAGAAATGTACTTAACACTGGATTATCGCTTTCTCGACTACTGACTACCACCGCTGGATGAGTGAGATTCGGCACGGCCAACCACAACTCTCTAAAATCAGCTAGCACTGGCACCAGTTCAGCCTCGAGTTTTTCAATCTCTACCCCCACACTTTTCATTTCAGCAATCTCTTCCGGGGTAGGTTTATTTTTAGAAACCGCATTACGCTTCGCCCGCAAATCATCTATCTTTAATTCTAGCGCGCGACGCTTTTCGTCTACCGCCAAAAGCTGATCAATATCAACTTGCGCCAAACGGTTTTTACTGTTGGTTTTTACTAATTCGATATTTTCTCTAATGAATTTTATGTCGAGCATATGACTTTATTTACCATTTAACATTTTCCAATTACCATTGATTTAATCATTTAGACATTTCCTCATTTTCAGACAATGTATAAATGAAGCAATGGTAAATTAATGGAAAATGATATTTGTTAAATGTTAACTATTTATCTTTTGGTCGCATTAACGGAAACGCTATCACTTCACGGATCGAGTGCGAGTTGGTTAATAATACTAGCAAGCGATCAATCCCTAAACCAAATCCAGCCGCGGGTGGCATACCATACTCCAATGCCTCCAAAAAATCTTCGTCCATGCGTTGCGCCTCCTCATCGCCCTTGGCGCGCTTGTTCTCCTGTTTACTGAAACGCTCACGTTGATCGAGCGGATCATTTAGTTCAGAAAATGCCTTAATCAACTCAAATCCGCCGGCATAAAATTGGAAGGCGCCAACATAGCTTCCCAGTGCTCGCCTCGCCGAAGCCTCTGGCGTAGCGCAGGCCGAAGTTGCCTCTCCGTTGAGTTCATCCCTTAGTTTTTTGGCCAATGGCAACATCTCCTCTGGATAATCATGCACAAACATCGGCTCATGCAGTTTCGGTCGAATAGTTTTTTTGAAAATTTCATCTACTAGTCCACTCTTACCCACCACTTTTTCAATCGTTACGCCCAACTCCTCGGCCTTAGCCCGGAAATCTGCCTCACTATTTTTGACAAAATCTAAACCGACATATTGATTTAGTAAACCGTTGTAAGTGGCGCGCTTAAAGGGCGCGGAGAAGTCAATCTTTTGGCCTTCGTACTCAATTACCAAATTACCAAAAATATTTTCTAGCAAGTTCGTCAGTAACTTTTCGGTGTAGCCCATCAACCACTCTAAATCTTGATAAGCGGCGTAAAATTCCAAAACCGAAAATTCCGGATTATGCTCACGATCCATCCCCTCATTGCGGAAATTGGTAGTAAACTCATAGACCCGATCAAATCCACCCACCAGCAAACGCTTAAGGTAAAGCTCCGGCGCGATGCGCAAAAACAGCGTTAAGTCGAGCGCGTTCATGGTGGTTTTGAACGGCCGAGCGGAAGCGCCACCATAAATCGTTTGCAGAGTTGGAGTAGTCACCTCCATGAAGTCATTATCATTCATGAAACGCCGTAAGGTCTGAATCACCTCGGTACGGGTTTTAATCTTCTCTTTAGCCTCGGGATTAAAAATAAAATCTAAATAGCGCTTACGGAAACGCTCCTCAGCATCCTGCAAGCCATGCCATTTTTCTGGCAAAGGCAAAAGCGTTTTGACTAAAAACTTATAATTACTGGCCTGCACCGTCGGTTCAGCTTTTTTAGTTTTGAAACAGGTGCCAGTAACCGCCAAAAAATCTCCGACATCTAGGTTGGCAATTAGCAGGTCATATTCGCTATCGCCTAAAATATCTTTCTTAAAAAAGGTCTGCAGTTTGCCACTGCCATCCACTAGGTCAATAAAAGCCGAGCCGCCATGTTCACGTATGGCCATGACGCGTCCAGCGATGGTAATGGTTTCATTGCTAGCTTCTAAATCCGGAAACAACTCTATCACTTTAGAGTTTTCATGGGTGCGCTCAGTTGAAGCCGGATAGGGATCAATTTGCGCCTCACGCAGTCTATTTAGTTTGTTGATCCGCTCTTGGCGGATGTCATCTAAAGCCATAACAAACAATCAACATAGACCATTTTCCACTGAGTTACCATTGTTTCATTTTTACATTGTCTGAAAATGGACAAGTGTCTAAATGAATAAATTGATGGTAATTGGAAAATGCTAAATGGTATACACTTGAATCATTATACAAAAAAGAAAAGATACCACCTATATTGACTTTCGAAGAATAGTATGATATATTACAGTCCGCTACCTTGACCTAAATTCAGCCCTCAAGTGCATATTCTTCGGTATTAATATCTTTTAATAAATTCTTCTCTTGCATTATCTCATTTGGTGTCTTGTAGCCCAGCGATTTGCGGGGTTTTTTGTTTAATAGCGTTAT
>Ga0209542_10005049_pt1 | contig 26709 bp, 23 predicted proteins | sample RifCSPhighO2_01_FD_184028 | JGI IMG/M metagenome (GOLD analysis project Ga0209542, IMG submission 184028) | Soil microbial communities from Rifle, Colorado - Rifle CSP2_plank highO2_0.1 (SPAdes) (version 2) | ecosystem: Environmental > Terrestrial > Deep subsurface > Rock core/Sediment ...
CTCCGAGCCACCGAATCTCTTCTTTGATCCATTGATGCAGGCTCTTGGCGAATTCCGCCACGTCCCACGGCATAATGGGCCCCTGCGCGCCTCCCCGTTCATTTGCTATGCGAGCAAGGCGTTCGCATTCTTCGTGCGGAAGCTCAACGACTTCTAAGTCCATTTGCATTTTTCATACCCCAAGTGAAAAGACCAAAACAAAAAATAGGCCGCTAAGGTCTATTTTTAGGCACAGGAGAATCCTGTTGCTTGATTAGTATAACAAATAATCTCACGAGCGCAAATTTTTTTTGACTCTGTTATACTAATTTCATGCTTCATCCGCCTTTTTTCGATCCGAATAAAACGTACTACCAAAATTGGGAAGAAGGGCCATTCAATGGCTTTGCTGACGGCGTAGAGCTTCCGGTCAATGTGCCTCGATTTGAATTTTTAGGACAGATGCTCTCGTGTCCTTTAGGAATCCCTGCCGGGCCTCTTTTAAATGGAAAATTTGTTAAAGCTGCGCTTGATAAAGGATTTGACGTGCCGGTTCACAAAACAGTGCGAAGTGCGGTGCATCCATGTAATAAATGGCCGAACGTTTTGGGCGCAGAAATAAAAGGAGACTTGACTATCGAAATGGCCGCGAAAGAAAAAATTATTGTGCGCAATGAATATAAAGAACCGCTTTCAATAACAAATTCATTCGGCAATCCTTCCTATGATCCGAAAATTTGGCAGAAAGACCTGAAGGATTCGGTTGCATATGCAAAGCCCGGACAGCTAGTGATGTGCAGTTTTGAGGGAACGAAAAGAGAGGGAATGACAAGCGATGATTATATAAATGATTGGTCAAATGGAATGGAAATGTTGAAGGACGCGGGAGTAAAAGTTGTTGAGGCAAATTTTTCTTGTCCGAATGAAGGAGCCGCCCAGCTTCTATGTTTTGACATACCAAAGGTCAAACTTGTCGCGACTGCTATAAAAAAGAAAATTGGTGACACTCCGCTTGTCATCAAGATTGCATTTTTTGAAGATGGTCCACTGCGTGAGCTCGTCAAAGAAACAGGGCAAATTGTCGATGGTTATTCGGCGATTAACACAATTCCGGCAACTGTAGTGAATCCGGATGGCACGCAAGCTCTTCCCGGCGCACATCGCGTGCGAAGCGGGATTTGCGGGGCGGCTGTCAAATGGGCAGGCCTTGACATGACGCGCCGGCTCAAGGTGCTTCGCGAAGAACTCGGAATGAAATACGCAATAATCGGCTGTGGCGGCGTAACTACTCCTTCGGATTTCAAAGAATACCGAGATGCCGGAGCGGACGTTGTGATGACCGCCACAGGCGCCATGTGGAATCCGTATCTTGCAAAACAAATCAAAGAGCATTATCCAAATGCCTGAAAAAATTGCAGAGCGCACACAAATAGCAATAAGCGAAAGAGTATTTCCAGGATGTGTTATAGGAATTGTTCGAGACGGGCACACTCAGATATTTCCTTTCGGCGACTTGACTTATGATGACGAATCGCCGGAGGTTAACGAAAATACTATTTATGATGTTGCGTCTATTACGAAATCTCTTCCCACCTCGTCTCTGGCATTACTCTTGATATCCAAGGGAAAGTTTGCTCTGAAGAATTTGGTTCGGGAGTATACACCCGAATTAAAAAATGATTTTGGAGCGACCATCGAGGATTTGCTGCGTTATCGCGTGAGAGGGGTACAAATGTCAAAACTCACGGAAAAAAGTCCTAATGAAATACTCGGTCATATTTTCGAGACTGGTTTTTCGGAACCACCCGGCCAGTCTCAGTATACGAATCTTCCGGCGTTTCTTCTCGGAATTATTATTGAGCGAATAGAAAGGGCTCGTTTGGACGAACTTGCGGAAGACCACATATTTTCATCTCTTGGAATGTCGCGCACGTATTATATTTCACCTGCAATCACGAATGAAACTGCACCGACGGAAATCGATTTCTCCGGGAAAATAATACATGCAGTTCCGCATGATGAAAGTGCGCGCATTTTTGCTCGCGCACAGGTTGCCGCCGGGCATGCCGGGCTTTTCTCAACCGTTCCTGATCTGTTGAGTTATCTCGGCGCATTATTATCTGGCTGGTATCCGGCAGTCACCGATGGAGCAAAGAAAGGGCTCGGCTGGCAGGTTAATGAGCCGCGCTTCATGGGGGTGCGTGTCAGTCCCTATTCTTTCGGCAAAACTGGGTTTACCGGGACGAGCATAGTTGTAGATTTAAAAAAAGGAATCGGCCTCGCCATACTTTCAAATTGCACATTTCCAAAAAGACCTGCGAGTCGAGATGCGATCGATAAATTTCGCGGTGATATAGCAGATATAATTTTGGGCGACACATAATATTTCACTCCTCCCTGGCGGATTTGCATTTTTACCATTAATCTATTGAAATGTGCGGAATATTTGCATATACGGGCGAGAGGGATGCGGGGAAAATCCTACTGAAGGGCCTGGAATTGTTAGAGTATCGCGGCTATGACTCTGCCGGAATTTACACGCCAGAATCGGGCCGCATAAGGACGGCTGGAGCTGTTTCGGCATTGAAAGAAAGAATACCGGCAAAATTTGGCGGAAAAAGCGGAATTGCCCATCTGCGCTGGGCAACTCACGGCGAACCAACAGAAATAAATGCGCATCCGCATGCCGACTGCAAGGAGGATATATGGGTCGTGCACAACGGAATAATTGAAAACCAAAAAGAGCTTAAAAAAAGACTTATAGAATCCGGGCATACTTTTATATCGGAAACAGATACGGAGGTTCTTGCGCATTTGATAGAAGAGCACATGAAAAAAAATCACGGTGATTTCGACAAAGCGGTCTTTTCTGCACTGCGGGACGTGCGCGGAACATATGGTCTTGCGATTCAATTCAGAAATGAGCCAGGAAAAATTATCGCGGCACGTATGGGAGCGCCTGTGGTGTTGGGTCTTGGAAGGGGAGAAAATTTTGTTGCGTCCGACGCCTCTCCTATTTTGGAGCACACAAGAAGCGTTGTCTTCTTGGAAGACGGGGAAGTCGCGATAATTACTCCCACTTCGCATAAAATATCGAAACTGGATGCCAAACCAGTAAACCGAGCGCCGGAGAAACTGGAGTGGAGTGCCGAGGAAGCAAAAAAGGGCGGATACGAGCATTTCATGCTTAAGGAGATCATGGAAGGCCCTGAAGTTATTGAGAACACCTTGCGAGGGCGTTTAATAAAGGATCTCGGCCAGGCAAAACTTGGCGGTCTCGAAAGTGTCAAGGAAAAATTAGCTGAAGTCGAACGAATAATAATTGTCGGCGGCGGTACTGCATATTACGCGGGGCTTGTAGGGGAATACATGTTGAAAGAATTTGCCGGAATTCCCGTGGAAGTAGAATTGAGTTCCGAATTTCGATATCGCAGCCCCGTGTTGAACCAGAGAACTGCGCTTATTGCTATTTCTCAATCGGGCGAAACGGCCGATACCTTAGAAGCGATCCGCGAGGGAAAGAGACGAGGAGCCCTCACACTGGGAATAGTGAACACGGTCGGCTCCACAATTGCGCGCGAGACTGATGCCGGCGTATATAACCACGCTGGGCCGGAAATCAGCGTCGCTTCGACTAAAGCTTTCGTCTCTCAGCTGACAGCACTAGTTCTCTTCACTGTATTTCTGGGGCGTCAGAGAAAAATGTCGCAGGAAATTGGTAAAAAAATATGCACGGAGCTGGCTTTGCTTCCATCGAAGCTTGAAGAGATATTGAAAAATGGGTCGTCCATCGAAAAGTTAGCAAAAAAATATTCTTCCGCGCGGGATTTTCTCTTTATCGGAAGAAAATACAATTATCCGATAGCATTTGAAGGTGCTTTAAAATTGAAAGAGATTTCCTACGTTCATGCGGAAGGCTGCGGGGCGGGGGAGATGAAGCATGGGCCAATCGCTATGATCGATAAGGATTTTCCGACAGTCGCTCTTGCTACTTCGGACGGTGTCTATGAAAAAATCGTTTCCAATATTCAAGAAATTAAAGCTCGAAAAGGTCCGATTATTGCCATAGCTACGGAAGGGAACAACGAGATTACTGACCTGGCGGATGACATAATCTTTGTTCCCAAAACTCTTGAAATGCTTGCACCGATCCTCAACGTTGTGCCGCTACAACTTTTTGCATATTATTTTGCGAAGATGAAAGGCCTTAATGTCGACCGGCCCCGCAATCTTGCGAAGTCTGTCACCGTGGAGTAGATTTCTCCACTATATTGATGACGTCGTCCATGGAATCGGCGTACGCATCAGCACCCTCTTGTGTATATCCGAGAACAAGGTTGCCACGATAGCCGATCGTATATACACCTGAAGCTTTTCCTGCCTTTATGCCGAAATTTGAATCTTCAAGAATTATCGATTGGCGGGGTTCGGCATTGAGACGTCTCAATGCTTCAATATATCCGTCCGGGGCAGGTTTCGGTTTAATGTCCGTTCTATCGCCAAGAAAAATAATCGTCCTGAGCTGGTCACGGAACGCAAGTCTGGGAAGTACGTGATTGGCAAACGTTTCATTTGCCGCTGTCACAAGTCCGAGGACAAAACCTTCTTTCGTAAGCCATTGCGCAAGATATTCTACTCCTGGGGTAATAGGCGTTCGGGAATAGATGTTACGCGCATCGTAATTGTACTTCTTTATAAAATCTCCTTTGTCCACCGCGGCACCGTGCGCAGCGGCCATTTCCCATATTTGAATAACGCCCAGACCGGCCACGCTTCCTAGTTTTTCAAAAACTTCCTTGCCGAACGTTTTGTGCAAAAACGCATCGTTGTGGATTTTCCACGCGCGCGCGGAGTCTACTACAACGCCGTCCATGTCGAAAATGAAGGCTCTTTCCATTGCGAAATGATACTAGATCTTTACGATTTCTTCCCACGGGCGGCCGGGCACGCCGAAATGCCCGTATGCCGCTGTCTCTCTATAGATAGGACGATTTAACTGCAGACGCTCGATCATCGCTCGCGGGCGGAAATCAAAATGTTTAGTGACTACTTTCGTCAGCTCCTTTCCTTTCTCATTGAAAGCCTCGATCATCACCGGTTCGGCGCGACCGATAGCATAGGCGACGGATACCAGCACTTTTTTCCCGTAGCCGTTCGCTACGAGATTTTTGGCAACAAAACGGGACATATACGCGGCGGAGCGATCAACTTTTGTCGCATCTTTTCCGGAGAATGCGCCACCACCGTGCGGGACAAGCCCGCCATAAGTGTCGACAATTATCTTGCGTCCTGTGAGACCGGTGTCGGAGGTAAAACCGCCGATCACAAATTTACCGGTTGGATTCACTAGAATTTCTATATTTTTTATTGAACCAAGTATAGGCGTGAACAAGTGTTTAATGAGATCTTTTCTTATATCTTTTTGTGAGACTTTTTTGTCATGTTGAACAGAAGTCAGCGCCGTTAATACTTTACCTTTTGAAATTGTGACCTGAGTCTTTCCGTCCGGTTTTATCCACCATACTTTCTTTTCACGACGCAACTTTTCGAGACCACGGGATAGGGCATGAACGAGCACAACTCCCAAGGGAAGCATTTCCGGCGTTTCGTCTGTTGCATACCCGTACATTATTCCCTGATCACCAGCGCCTCCAGTATCCACTCCCTGCGCGATATTGCCCGACTGGTGCGCGACGCGGACGAGAATGTCCATTTTCTCCCTATAACCGATTGAACGATATACATCAGCCGCAATCTTTTTGAAATCAATCTTGGCTGTTGTGGTTACTTCGCCGCCTATCATAAGAGTGCCGTGCGAGCCGAAAGTCTCGATAGCGACTCGTGCTTTCGGATCCTGAGTAAGACATGCGTCAAGAATCGCATCTGATATCTGATCGCAGACTTTGTCGGGATGGCCGGAAGTTACGCTTTCAACGGTGTATCTTTCAAGTAAATGGAACATGTTGGATAGTTATTAGTTTATAGTTGATAGTTGTTAGTAAAATATAAAATGGAATTTCTCCCTTCAGGGGAGATTACTTGCGTAGCATCGTTCCCTTATGGGGCTGGAGGCACCGTTTCTTTTGAATGGTTGCCGGCGGATCTTTGAGCCAGATCTCTAACCGCTCTCTTGATACAAATATGGGGTGTGTGCATGGATGCTAGCAAGCCAGTGCCCGGTTTGCAATACTAGAGAGGTGAGGAAAATAATCCTAGCGTCTTCGTCTCCGCGCAGAAGGGAAATTTTAGAGAAATCCGGCATCTCTTTTTCTGCCGAAGAAAGCGGCTATGAAGAGGATTTGACTCTTAAGTTAGGACCTCACAAATTGGCAGAATATCTCGCGCTTCAAAAGGCCGAAGCAGTAGCAATGCGTCATAAGGACGGCATTATTATAGGAGCCGACACAATAGTCGTTCTAAAAAATGAAATATTGGGCAAGTCAAGGGACAAGAGCGATGCCTCGAAAATGCTGAAAAAGTTAAGCGGTTCAATGAATACTGTAATTACCGGTATTGCGATAATCGACGCGTCAAGCGGTCGCAAATTAACAAAATCGGCCGAAACTCATGTCTTTTTTAAAAAACTCTCAGACAATGACATAGTCGATTATATACATACCGGAGAATATCGTGATAAGGCTGGTTCATATGCGGTTCAAGGTGAGGGTCGCAGACTTATAGAAAAGATCGAAGGGGATCTAGGGAATGCAATGGGACTTCCCCTCGATCTATTACTTAAAGAACTTGAGGAATTCGGTGTTCACCCCTTACCACCTTGGCCACTCTAAAGAGGCGAAAGTGGTAAGGGGTTATACACAGCCCTCTCTTGCAAACAATTTCGACGCTTGAAATTAGCGTACAATGCACACCATACGTCAGGAGTTCTGCGGTCCTTGCCTTTTGCAAGCATCGCTTTGATGAAATAGCGCTCCTGTGTTTATCAAGAAGTTAATTAATAGATTTTAATAGAAATAAGAAATATTATGAAAGGCACTTCAGTTTTTAGAAAAGATGGCCTCATTCCTGTGACCGTCGCTGTTGCGATTTCGGTTTTTTTTGTTGTTGCGGTCGTTCAAGGAGCTACAACAATAAGCAGTGATATCTCAACGGGAGGCACTTTGGCCGTTACTGGCGCTTCGACTCTGACAGGAGCTGTTTGGGCATCAAGCACTTTGCAGGCTACCGGAAATGTGACCCACTATGGCGATTTTACTGTAGAAGGCAATACTTCTCTCCAGCAGGCATCCTCAACGAATCAAACGTTGAGCGGCAACCTATGGGTCAACGGTTTTGCGACTACGACTGGCTCGAGTGGAAACATTGCTACGGCGGGCACTCTAACGGTCGTAGGACAAACTTCTCTAGCACAGGCCTCTTCCACGAACCAGACATTGAGCGGAAGCTTGTGGATTAATGGAAATGCAACTACTACTTCTGCGGGCGCGATTTCCACGCAGAGCACGCTGACTGTAGCGGGCCAAACTTCTCTCGCGCAGGCCTCCTCCACCAACCAGACATTGAGCGGCAACTTGTGGGTAAATGGATTTGCGACAACCACTGCCGCAACTGGCGCGATAGCAACACAGGGTTCCATAACTCAAGCTACGACAAATACAGGAACTACAACTCTCGCGGTAGGATGTATTCAAACGACCGCCACATCAACTGAAACGCCAATAAGATTTCAAATTGGCGCTGCCTCAACAACAGCAGGAACTACACATGGTGCTGCTGGTGCTGGCTTCGTTGTTTGGTCCTACGGAACCTGCCCATAATCTGGGCTTCTTTATTAGCTTACACACATAAGACATGAACCCCGTTAGAAATCGCGGACGCGAGATCGATAGGGGATGACAAAAATAAATATGGTAAGTAAGAAAAAAGACTCCGCTCCTGATAGTCCGCGTCCTATTTCTAACGGGGTGAAGAAGCTTCTAATTTCGGGCTCAATTACTGCATTGCTTCTGCCTGCTCTTGCGCTTGCGGCATACAACGACGTAACGCTCACGACAGACGCGCAATTTAGCGTCGGTGGTACGACGGTGACTGTTACCGGCTCGTCCGCTGTCATCGAATCTATTACTGTCAGCACAGACAGCTTTGCGGCAACATTTGCTCTAAGTTCAAACATGCGCGTGCATTCTCCTGCCGGAACCAAGCTTACGACTGATGCGCAGGCTCCATACATTGTCAGCAATACATGCTCATCAACGGATGGATCTGATCTTGAGTTAGCGCCTACTTCAGCGGCAACGATAACTGTTACACCGACGACTGCTACTTGCACATCAGGAAGCAGTGGTGCGCCAGCAGGCGGGGGCGGTGGTGGAGGAGGTGGCGGCGGTTCTATAATAACTCCGGCAACTCCTATTACTCCTGCTACGCCTGCAACGCCAGCCGCTCCGACGGACAGGCAAGCACTGATCGCAGCCCTGACAGCTCAACTTAATGCACTTCTTGCGCAAATCGCGGCAATAACTGGTAAGCCCGCGTCTGCTTCGCTATCTGGTGGAGGCTCATTCTCTCGAGACCTTAAAGTCGGCTTGAGGGGAGACGACGTGAGAGCGCTTCAGGTTTATCTGAATTCGAAGGGCTTTACAGTTGCTGCCCGCGGTCCCGGTTCTCCCGGCGCTGAGACTACAACGTTCGGCAATGCAACCAGGGCCGCTCTAATCAAATTCCAAAAGGCCAAAGGCATTACACCTGCGGCAGGATATTTCGGTGCAAAGACTAGAGCTCACATCACTGCAAATCCATAGAACTGCTTAAAAAGCTCACCTGCTTTGTTTGCGGATCCCAAGCGCGGCACTCATCGTATTAATATACGACTCGTGTCGCGCTTTCCCCGTGCCTCGCGTCTGAGGCTTTTTAAGTAGTTCCAAAGTGATAATTGCCACTATTATCTATACGGTATAAGGTATATGACATGAGGAAAATAGTAACGATTGGAGCAGGCACCGGAAGCTACATGATACTCCGCGGTCTGAAGAAATTTCCATTTGACATTACTGCGGTTGTTACAATGTTCGACAACGGAGGGTCCTCGGGCGTGCTTCGCGACGAATTTGGCATTCTACCGCCGGGTGACGTGCGTCGTTGTTTGGTAGCCCTTTCGGAAGGTAAAAGCACGCAGATTCTTCGGGATCTATTTAATTTCCGCTTTAAACAAAAAGAAAGCCCGCTACATGGGCATTCTTTCGGGAATCTTTTTCTTTTAGCTCTCTCCTCTATTTATGGAAGCGAGATTGAAGGTATTAAGAAGGCATCAGAATTATTAAATCTGAAAGGGAAAGTACTCCCGGTTTCGCTCAATAATTCGCACGTTCACGCACTGCTGGAGGACGGTACGAAGATAATAGGGGAAACCAATATTGACGTCCCAAAACACGATGGCAATTTGCGCATCAAAAAAATCGAATTGAAGCCAGTTGCCCGCATATTTAAAGAGACTGATAAAGCTATTCGTGAGGCGGATATGGTAATCATCGGTCCTGGAGATATTTATTCCTCTCTAGTTCCAAATCTTATTGTAAAAGGAATGAAGGAGGCCTTGCGCAGTAGCCGTGCCAAGAAAATAGCGATATGCAACTCTATGACCAAGTGGGGCGAGACTCATGACTTTAAAGCGTCAGATATGATACGCGAACTTCTAAAGTACAGCGGGCTTCCAAAATTCGACTACGTCATCTGCAATAGCAAGGAGATCTCAAAGGAAATGCGCAAAAGATACGCTAAAGAGAAAAAATATCCTGTTATTGTGGACGCTGAAGTTGCTAAATATGCCAACAAAGTTATTAAAACGGACCTTCTGCTTGACGCCGAAGTAGTTCGCTATGATCCCAAAACTGTGGCGAAAATACTATATGAATTGTAGAATTTAGAAGCTGTTATGAACCTAGTGAATTACAGATTCTTAACTCCATGTGATAGAGCTCGCAAAGCTCACTATCACACGGAGTGTAAGTTGTTTCTAAACTCGATTACTCGTTAAGAAAAACTAACATGTCCACGCGCTCGATCTCGATTGCACTATCTATGGGCCTAGTGATAATAGTTATTCTTGCAATCGCGTTGTTTCTCATTCCTTCTCCGGCGTCCGCGCCCGGGACAGACAAGACAGCTCAAAATGAATCTGCATCTATTAAGGTGGTTCCTTTTTCCTCTGACAATGTCAAAGTATCAGCGCCGCTGCCGGGCGCGGAAGTTGATAAAAATTTTGAAGTTATAGGTGAGGCTCGCGGGGACTGGTACTTCGAAGGCACTTTCCCAGTCCAGGTGCATGACTCAGCAAACAATAGAATAGGAGGAGGAACAGCAAAATCAGAATCTGACTGGATGACAACAGAATTCGTTCCTTTCTCCGCAAATATTTCTGCAGAGAATTATTCCGGTCCCGCTATTCTCGCATTTCTGAAAAGCAATCCCTCAGGACTTCCTGAGAATGACGATTCAGTATCGATTCCGATAGTGATTAAATAGGAAATAGGAAATGGATGCTAACGGCCGTAGACAACTTGTCCCGTTAGAGAAAAGTCGCCGTAAGGCGACTGAAGTCGCGCATGCGGCGCGGCGTTCTCTAACGGGACGTGCGGCAAAAATAGTTGCATATTTAAAAAAAACATATCCGAAGCCCAAGAGCGAGCTCAAATATAGGACCCCGTTTCAGTTTGTAGTAGCAGTAATTCTTTCAGCACAGTGTACAGATAAGGCCGTGAATCGCCTTACCGACTTTTTGTTCAAAAAGTATCGGACTGCCGCTGATTTTGCACGTGCCAATCCGGAAAGATTTGAAAAGGAAATCTCATCGATTCCTTTTTTTAGAAATAAGTCAAAAAATATAATCGCCGCCGCAAAGAGAACTGTCTCGGATTTTGGCGGCAGGGTTCCTCGCTCTCCCGTTGAACTTCAAACTTTGCCGGGAGTCGGATATAAAACCGCTCACGTAATTTTGGGAGAATTGTATGACAGTTGGGAAGGCATACCCACCGACACGCACGTGAAACGATTTGCACATCGGTTTTGTCTGTCACGGCAAACTGACCTAAAGAAAATTTCCAAAGATCTTGAATCACTCGTCCTAAAAAAAGATTGGAAATATGTAAATAACGGCCTAGTGCTGTATGGGCGTTATATCTGCCCGGCACGCCACCATGACTGCAAAGATCATCCTTTGACAAAACTATGGCCCGAGGCTGGCTCTAGATGGCCTAAATTTAAATAACTAATAGCCTTTATTTTGTATAATTTTTTCAAGCAATTCCCGAGGCAAAATTGGAGGAGTTTCAGCCAGGGCTTGATGGTAAAGCACCGTAGAGGGCGTGAGTCCCGGAAGCGTATTTATTTCTATAATCAGTAATTCTCCCGTTTTGATACGAGCAAAAGCATCGATGCGAGCATAGCCCCCAATCCCAATTTTCTCGGCCAGGTTTGCGATCCCCTCGCGAATTTTCTTGACTACAGAAGGCCTCATTATAGTTGAGGGCGGTGGAGTGAGATTAACGCCGGTTCCGCCCTGAAACTTCTCTTCAACAGAAAGCACTTCGCCTTCGGCCACGGTAAGCGATGGATAGAATGCGTGTATTTTCTCCCCCTCTTGGAGAACTCCCGCCGTAATTTCCAGCCATCCCGTTTTTTTTGTGTGTTTGAGATTATTATTTTTGACGCTCAACTTGTCAGTTTCTATGAATCGCTCAATCACAAACTGCTCTGGTCGATGCGACGGCATTTCAATGATTGTTCGTTGGTTTTTGAAGGTGCCTTGTCTTGCGTGAGCGGCTCCCGCTCTTATCAGTTCTGCGAAAGCCTCGAGATCGTCCGAAGAAAATAAATGGACAACGCCAGAGGAGCATCCATCAGCGCGCGGCTTTATTATTAGAGTGTGAGCCTGCAAATTACGACGCGTGTCTGCCCAAAATATTTTTGCTTGCACCGCATTCATTTTCAGTAATTCACTCGAGGAAATTATGCTCGCCGGGATAATTGAAATTCCGGGAATGTTAAGATCTTTAATTTTCTGTGCGGTTTCCCATTTATCCATACAAAGACGAGATACGTGAGAACCCGATCCATTGAAAGGCACTTTCTCCTTCTCGAGCATGGCTTGTAAGGTGCCATCCTCACCGAGCCCTCCGTGAAGCGCATTAAATACGAACTTTGATTGTCTTATGATTGTTTGCAAATCGACGACCGCAGGATCAAAGAATTCAACACCATCTTTGCCTGCTGTAAGTCCAAGATGCAATCGTGCTCGCTCCTCGAACATTTCAAGACGTTTTTTGGCGCTAGAATGCTTTTTGCAGTTTTCTGTAATTTCCTCCACAGTGTGATTGAGGGCCATATGATAGGGCAATATCCACACTCGTTCTTCTTTATCTAGGAGATATGGATGGGGTTCATATATGCTGGAATTTCGGAGTTTTAGCCACACATTCGTTCCGCTCATAAGTGAAACTTGTCTTTCGGAGGTATTGCCGCCGAAGATGAGAGTAACTGGTTTTCGGATTCCCGCCCTCTTCCCATAAGCTCTCTCTGGCACTTTAATTCGGTATCGTCGGCACGCGCTCTTCAATATGTAATTGAGAGCATCGCCGTGAGTCATTCCTATACGAGCTGCCTGCTGAAAAAGGAAACTATTTTGCTCCATTCCGCTAACGGTATTGAAATCGCTGAACCATATCTCCCCCGTGGGCAATACCCAGCCATCGAAACGCGCAAAATCCCGCATCTTGAATAGGGCGAATAACTGCTCAGCTTGCGCTTGTATTTTCTCGATCGTTTCGTCGCTGAAACGCGGAGGGCAATGCCATTTGACCTGCCGCGTTGGCAGGTATTTTCTGCGAAAATCAAAGATCCGATTTTCAGAGTAATCTATCTCAATCTCGGTCGGGGGCAGGGCCACCGGAAGTCCGAATCTGTTTTGAAGAATGATTGTAGTGAATTCAGTTCCTGTTGCACACATCTCTATCACCACGCGCGTATCGATCCTTTTTTTGAAAAGATAAACTATCTTGTCCAGTGCTTCTTTTGGGGAAGAAACTGCGAATACTCCAATAGAAGAACCGCCGCTGGCGGGTTTTATTATGGCTCGCTCGATCCGATTCTTTCTAAAGAATGTATGCACAATTTCAGCATGATTTTTTCCATATATCTTCAAGAGTGCTGACGGCAGCGTGAAAAAGCCGTTTTCTTTTATGAATTCATTGCTGTCATATTTATCGAATGCTCTCTTACAAGAAGCCGGGCCGGAACCTACGAAAGGGACGCCATTTTCTTCAAGGAGTTTTTGTATCCCACCATCCTCTCCATATGGACCGTGCATCGCGGGGAAAACAATATCTGTTTTTTTCAATTCACGCAGAAATTGCTTGTTGCTCAATGGAGATGCCGCTGTGTGAAGCTTAAAATCGAAATCAGACGGTGTATTTGAATACAGTTGACCGCGAGAAATTCTGTAAGCTGACCTTTTTGTATCTAAGTAAAATGGTGTCACCTCCAAATGTTCGCTATCCAAATGATCTAAAAGGGAGCGCGCGGAATTGAGAGAAATTCCGCGCTCAAGCGATGGACCTCCGCATATAAGAGCGATTTTCATATTGCAGGATTTGTATGCGATTATTTTGCCACAATTACAAGATATTTTCAACCCCAGAAGAGATTCGCGACGAAATGAGACGTATTTTTGCAAAAAAAGCAAACGATTACATAAGTCATCATGAACCTAAAAATAGGCAAATATGCTAAGTCTGGGCTCTGATATATAATCCGCTAGATATGGCCGAGAATAAATATTTTGTAATGGATTTTGACAGCAATATCGTTCAAGTTGAGCCACTGGACGAGCTAGCCGCGGTTTATTTGAAAAAGAGGCGGGATCATGACAAACTCCTAAATCAGATAAAAGAAATTACGCGGGCCGGAATGGAGGGGAAAATACCTTTCTCGGAATCGCTCGAAAAACGAGTGGGCCTCTTGAAGGCGGATCGCGCATCAGTAAAAGAGGTTACAAAAAGGCTCAAGAAAAAAATCACCCCTTCAATATTAAAGAATAAGAGATTTTTTAAGGAATACGGAAAGAATGTATACGTAATTTCCGGGGGTTTCCGGGAAATGATGCTGCCGGTAACAGACGCGCTCGGGATACCGGAGGAAAATGTATTCGGAAATACGTTTGAGTATGACAAACGCGGAAAAATCACGGGAGTCGATAAGAAGAATGTTCTCTCGCAGGAAAATGGCAAAATAAAGAAGATAAAAAGCCTCAGGTTAAATGGCGAGGTTTACGGAATCGGCGACGGATACACGGACTATGAACTAAAAAGAGACGGGGTGGTTAAGAAATTTTTTGCTTTTACGGAAAATGTAAGAAGGGAAGCGGTGGTGAAGAATGCCGACCATGTCATACATACATTTGATGAATTTCTCTATATAAATAATTTACCCATGTCCATCTCATATCCAAAAAGCAGGATGAAGATCCTGCTTTTGGAAAATATTCACATTGATGCTGTGGGACATTTCAAAGAGGAAGGCTATACCATTGAGACGCTTAATAAAAGCATTGATGAGAATGAGTTGTGCGAAAAAATTAAGGATGTGTCAATTCTTGGTATTCGCTCAAAAACCAAGGTCACTAAGAAGGTTCTGGATTCCGCGCGTCGGCTTCTCGTGATCGGAGCATTCTGCATTGGTGTCGATCAGATCGATTTGTCCGAGACTTCGAAGCGAGGTATCGCGGTTTTTAATGCCCCTTACAGCAATACACGAAGTGTTGTCGAATTAGTTATCGGCGAAATCATAATGCTTTTGCGGAACGTATTTGATAAAAGCGTCAAAATGCACCGAGGGGAATGGGACAAATCATCTAAGAATTCCTTTGAGATGCGAGGCAAGAAGCTCGGCATTATCGGATACGGCAATATAGGCACGCAGCTCTCCGTAGCCGCTGAATCTTTAGGTATGGACGTGTTCTTTTATGATCTAGTTGAAAAGCTTGCCATAGGAAATGCTGTTAAATGTTCTTCTATGGAGGAAGTTTTTCGCAAATGCGACATCATTACTCTTCATGTTGATGGTCGTCCCACCAATAAAAATCTAGTAGGAGACAGAGAGCTTGGACTGATGAAAGATGGAACAATTCTTCTTAATCTAAGTCGCGGATCTATAGTGGATTTAGCGGCACTCGCCAAGCACGTGGATACTGGACACATAAAAGGCGTGGCGATAGACGTTTATCCACACGAGCCGAAAAGCAATGATGAAAGATTCGTCAGCGAACTTCAAAATAAACCCAATATCATATTGACTCCTCACATAGGCGGTAGTACGGAAGAAGCGCAAAAAAATATCGGCCAATTTGTATCTTCCCAGATAACCGACTTTGTTAATTCCGGCAATACTTACTTGAGCGTCAATTTGCCGAATATAAAACTGCCGGGACTTAAAGATGCACATAGACTGATCCATATCCACTTTAATATGCCCGGCGTCCTCGCAAGCATAAATGGCGTTCTGGCAAAAAATAAGGTGAACATTTTGGGACAGTATTTAAAAACCGATGAGCACATCGGGTACGTCATCACCGATGTGGGTAAGAAATATGACAATAAAATCATGCATGAACTCGAAAAAGTGCCGCATACAATAAAATTCAGGGTGCTTTACTAGCGTCAATAAAAGAAATGAACCCCGTTAGAAGTCTGGAAATATGAAAACATCCTGCGAAACAAGAGAAATGCCAATGGTATATCGCTTGTGTGTTGGGTATGTAAAAGAGAATTCTCCGAATTATCTTTTACAACTGACTTCTAACGGGGTGAATCCCATTAGAGACTGCGGTCGCATTAGGTGGTTCTCTTAAAGGGAGTAAAAATATCTTGCATGTCATTAACAAAAAAAAGCTCTACGGCATCTGCCAGAGTGCGACCTGTCTCTAACGGGAAGAGAAAAATATATTTTACAATCGGTCCGACACACACTTTTAATGGATTCGACAAGTGTCTTGATTCTGCTTTAAAAAAGGGAATTCCATCAATATCGCACCGAGGTCGCGAATTCGAGGAGGTTTTCAAACACACAACCAGCTCGCTAAAAAAAATGCTGAATATCCCTGAGGGCTTCCATTATTTTTTTATGGGCTCGGCCACAGAGACAATGGAAAGGATTATTGAAAATTGCTGCGAAAAAGAGAGTTTCCATTTTATCAATGGCGCCTTTTCGAAGAGGTTTTATCAGACGGCCGTGGATTTGAAGAAAAATGCGATGAAATTTGAAGCCCCTGCCGGCGAAGGATTTGATTTTTTCAGGGCGCATATCCCAGAAAGTGCGGAAGTGGTTTGCTTCACGCATAACGAAACTGCAACCGGAGTAAGTATAGACATGGACGATGTTTATGGGCTGCGCAAAAGTTATCCCGATAAAATATTCGCCTTAGACATTGTGTCCTCGGCTCCCACGGTGAAAGTAGATTTTACAAAGATAGATTGTGCATTTTTTTCCGTACAAAAGGGATTTGGACTTCCTGCGGGTCTCGGCGTTCTTCTAGTCAACGATCGATGTATAGACACAGCACTTGAGCTTCAGGCAAAGGGCATCAATATTGGCAGCTATCATAATTTTCCGACAATGCTTAAGACGGAAGAAAGAAAGAATACGCCGGAGACGCCAAATGTTCTTGCTATTTATGAACTAGGTTATGTTTGCGATCTATATAATAAGAAAGGTGTGGCAAAAATTAGAAAAGAAACTGAAGCTAAAGCGAAACTAATTTATGAATTTCTCGATTCACACAGCGAGCTAAAGGCATTTGTGAAAAAGCCGCAGTGGAGATCTAAGACGGTAATAGTAGCTGAAACGCCCCGTGGCTCCGCGGATGTGATAAAGAAATTAAGCAAGCATGGATTTGTGGTGGGCCCAGGATACGGGGAGTTCAAGGATAAACAGATTAGGATTGCCAATTTTCCGATGCACGAGATAGCAGATGTAAAACGTATGTTACGGGTGCTTAAAAATAAGTAATTGTGAATGAATCCCGTTAGAGGCCACGGAAGACATATTCGCTTTATGCAGCATTCGTATCGGGTATTCATGACGTCGGTTATCAAAAAAGAATTTAGCTCGGGAAGCTTTTGCTTCCTGCCTCTAACGAGATGAAAAATGCTCAGAGAGTTGCTGTATTTGATGTAGACGGAACGATTTTCCGCTCAAGTCTTCTGATACAGCTTGTAAATCGACTTATTGAAAAAGACGCATTCCCGAAGGAAGCGGCGCGAGCTTTTGAACGTGCTCACCTGAAATGGTTGGATAGGGAAGGAGACTATGAGGAATATATCCAAGCGGTAGTCGCAGCATTTCAAAAACATCTAAAGGGTGTGCATTATGGGGTCCTTTCGGACGCGGCCAAAGACGTCGTTGATGACCAGTCCAAAAGAGTTTATAGATATACTCGCGATCTTTTAGCAGAGCTTAAAAAAGAAGGATATTATCTTTTGGCAGTATCTCACTCGCCGAAGACCATTCTGGATAAATTTTGCCCCAGGCTAGGCTTTAATAAAGTCTACGGAATGGTTTATGAAATAGGTCCGCAGGAGTGTTTTACGGGTGTAATCACGGATCCTCATCTTATATTGAATAAATCAAACATTCTTAAACGTGCTGTCGAAAAAGAAAATTTGACGCTTTCAGGCTCAATTGGAGTTGGAGACACAGAAGCGGATATTTCAATTCTTGAAATGGTCACCCGTCCAATTTGTTTTAACCCAAATCAAAAGTTATATCGATATGCGCGAAGAATGGGGTGGAAAGTAGTAGTTGAAAGGAAGGATGTGGTGTATGAGCTCTGATTTGCCGGTGCCGCCATGCTTTTCGGGTCGCTATCTGCGCGTGCTCGCGCAGCTCACTGTCGGCCCGTCCCGAACCACACATGCCTACGGCACGTGGCTACGGGACAAGCAAAGGTAGATATGCGGGTAGCAAGCAATTCTCGCCCCGTAGTTGCCGAGTGTGCGAGGCATACTTCTGGGGTCGGCCTGCGAGAGACCCTCAAAGCACAGCATCCCCGTCTCATCAAAGCTTGTGGGGAGGGCGAATTGGGAAAACTTGAGATAGCAACAAATCTATAGCATCAGACAGTTACTATAACTGGAATCACGATGGGTCTTTTCATTGTTCTTGATAAGAGAAATCGGGAGACGGATTCGGCTAGATCCTCGCGCGCGGCATCCAAATCTGCTGCTCGGGGATTGCGCATCGCGCCTTCCACACTTTTCCTAATTATGAGCCTTGTCTGATCCATAAGATCTTTATTGTCTCGAAGATAGACGAATCCGCGGGAGATAATGTCAGGGGATTTATGGAGGCGTCCGGAGCGCCGATCAATGGTAGCCACGACGACGCAAAACCCTTCTTGGCCGAGTGCTTTTCTATCTCGCATCAGCACGTCGCTAAGCTGGGAGACTGTCTGTCCTTCCACGACCCTCAGCTCCGATGGTGCGCGAACCGGCAGTTTTACCATTTTCTGTCCGCCGCCCTGTATCTCAATTATCGAACTGTTGTCGGGGATAATAATATTTTCTCCGGGAATACCCAGCTCTTCAGCTAAGTCAGCATGAACTCGCAGCATGTAGTGATATCCGTGAAGCGGCATGAAAAACTTCGGGTGGATCTGCTTGTGTATCCAGACGGCCTCCTCGCGATTGCCGTGACCGGAAGCGTGCACATCGCTCGTCTGATAAGTGATTATATGTGCTCCTTGACGCGAAAGGTTATCTTTCAGTTTCTGGACAGCGCGTTCATTGCCAGGAATTACCGAAGAAGAAAGCACTATAGTATCCGTCGGGGTGATGCGGATGTGCTTGTGTGTTTTGTTGGCAATGCGCATCAAGGAAGCGAACTCATCTCCTTGTGCGCCCGTGGCAAGGATGATTATTTTCTCCTGGGGATACTTTGGCATGTTCTCAATGTCCACGATTGTTTCATCGCGGTGCTTTAAAACCCCGAGTTCTCGCACGATCTCGATATTGGTCTTCATGCTCCGCCCATCTATAACTATACGTTTATCGTATTTCTCGGCTATTTCAACTATTCTCATCAAGCGCTCAAGCTGGGAGGCGAATGTGCCGATTATAATTCGCCCTTTCTTCTTCGTACTAGATATGATTTCTTCGAGTGTTTTGTATACGGTACGTTCTGCGATAGAAAATCCTGGCCGTTCGATATTCGTGGAGTCCATAAGAAGCGCGAGGACTTTCCGCTCTTTAAAAATCGAGAATTCCTTATATTCAGTTTCGGTAGGTTCGCCATCAGTATGGTCAAGTTTAATATCGCCAGTGTGCACGATGTCTCCCCAAGGCGTTTCTATTACGACCGCCATAGAGTCGGGTACCGTATGTGTCACCGAAAAAAATCGAACCTTAGTTTTACCGAGTTGCAGAACTTCGTCTTTTTCAACTTCTCGAATATCTATCTCGCGAGTTTGCGCAAATTCTTCCTGGCGTTTTTTTATCATCATTGCCGTAAGGCGGCGAGTATAAATAGTGGGATTACCAATTCGATCGATGATATATGGAATGCCGCCAATATGATCGAGATGCCCGTGAGTTACGATGAGTCCGCGAATTAGATCACGTCGTTCTTCAAGATATCCAGTATTGGGCAAAATATAATCAACGCCCGGCGTATCCTCTTCGCTGAACGCGAAGCCGCAATCAATTATGAATATGTCGCCCCGGAATTCTATTGCTGTCATGTTGCGGCCGATCTCTTCCACTCCCCCCAGGGGAATAATACGCACCGTATCATCCGCAGGTGGCGGAATTACGGCCGGCAAAGGACGATTTCTGTTGTCAGTGGCCTGGTGCTGAACTCTCGTTCTGCCTCGACGCTGAGGATGTGATCTTGATAGCGAGCCCCTCTGTCCACGGGAATGTCTGCGGGCGGGAACCGAGTCCCTGCGAGTCGGCTGCCTCGAGGCAGAAAAAGCCGAATGACGCGGATTATTTTCTCGCGGAGAACCCTGAGGTTCTGGTGTTGGTGAAATCATAGATCTTTTATTTCCGTACTTATATCGCGTGCGAAAAAGTTCCAAACTCTCTCAGTGTCCATATACCACTTTCCTGCATTCAGAAATCTTTCTGCGGGAGATGTCAAAGCTCCGAGTTCGACGCCTTTGAGTGCTTTGGGAACTACATAGATGAATTCTGGAGAATATAAAAATATCGCAGGCTGATCTTTAGCGATAATGGAAGCGAACGACTGGTATAACTTTTCCCTCTCTTTGCGATCGGTGGTCGCGCGAGCGGTCGCGAGTATCGTGTCTACTCTTGCATTTGTATACATTGCAAGATTGAGTCCAGGGTCGTTACGTTGGCTCGAATGCCAGAATGCAAACAGATCGGCGGTTCGCCCGACCACTTCTCCGAAGAGAATCGCATCGTAGGCGCGTGGCCTAATAATACTTGTATTTAATTCGGAGAGGGAATATACGCGTACATTTACGTTTATTCCAGCGGCTCGCCAGGCATCAACCAATGCCTCAGCGGTGGCTGAAAGTTCTGGAGAATCGGCTGTCGCAAGAGAAAATGTCAACTCTTGCTTTCCGCTAGATCCAGTCTTACCTTTTTTCATCCACATTTTTGTCTGTTCGTCAAAATTCCAGCCGCCTCTTAGAAGAATATCTCGTGCATTTTGCGCTGAATCTGAAACTATATGAGTGTTAGACTCTATCTTTTCTGTATCGTTAAGAACTCCGGGGGGAATGGGGTTTTCGAGCGGAATGCCATAGCCTGCCAGAATTGTGTTCACTAAAGCGTCTTTATCAATTGCCGCGTCAAGCGCCGCGCGCACAGATGAATCAGCGAGGATGGGAGCGTGTCCCTGATTGAAAAACACACCAAAAACACGCGGGAGCGGAACGTGCATTATATTTGCATCGTTGCGCATAAGCGTCGACAGTGCAGCAGGGGAGATGCTCGAAAGGGCGTCGACTTCTCCGGCATTATAGGCACTGACAAGAGAATTCTCATTCGGATAAAATCTGAAAGTGATACGTCGTAGGTATGGATTTCCCAAGACGAATTGATCGAATGCAGAAAGACTATAACTTGTTGCCGCTCCAGTACTATCAGATTGCGAAGCAATAAATCGAAATGGTCCGCTTCCAACAGGATGAGTATTCAAAGGATTGAAGGGGAATTCCTCGACTGAGACTGTATTCCATAAATGCTTAGGTAAAATTCCAATAGTCGTATTTTCAAGAAAGGGTGCGTAGGCATGAGGCAGTGTGAAGATAACCGTACGTTCATCAGGGGCGGTGATGGCAACGCCCTCCCAATCGGCCCTGCGAGGACTTTTTATATCAGGATTTTGAGCGGCCTGAATCGTAAAAAGTACGTCTCCCGATGTAACTGGTTCGCCGTCATGGAACGTCGAATCTTCTCGAAGCTTGAAAGTGTACACCGTGCCGTCTTCGGATATTTCGTATTTTTCTGCAAGACTTGGGACGATGATTCCGTCTGGCCCCGCTTTCATTAACCCTGAATACACTAGTGCCGTAATATCTTCGTCGGCCTGAGATATCGCCAAGACTGGATTTATAAATCGTGGAGGGCCGACTATCCCTTCAGATAGGGTGCCACCCCTAGCAGGTTCAACTACGGAAACAGATGCATTTACTCCCGCGACAAGTGCCAGCGTACTTGCGGCGAGAAATGCCGAGAGTACATACAAAACCAAGCGTTCGCCGGGGCTAAAAGAACGCAGCAATGATTCCAATCTCGATGATGGCCACATCCTTCGAGGACGCATCAACTTTTCTGTGACTTCTTTAATATTGAGACCCATATGAACTTAAAAATAAATTTCCTGATAGCAGACTTTAATATTCAATTTCAAATAATTGATCGGAAATGCAGGAGGAATTCTTTCCAATTTGCTAGCAAGTAGAGATCTCACTAGCCGGTATTAAAAGGGGAATAATTAGCTGATGAATAAATTAATTAGTGCCGATACGGCAAATAATATACCGAGAATTATGCTAGCCCAGAACAATGTTTTCTCCAAGCCGCGTCTTGTGTGGAAACCAGAGCTGAAGTTATCGGCCCCAAAGGCTCCGCCAAGAGACGCTCCCGTGCGCTGCAAGAGAATAGCGACAATCAGAAGTACCGAAAGTACTATCTGCACATACGGCAGTATTCCTTGGAGAAACGCCATGCCTGTAAAATCTATCATATCTGTTTCTGTAAATCAAAGGGGACGCTCGCGGGCGGGTGCATCTTCGGGTACGCGGTTTCGCCTACTGGCGAACCGCTGAAGTCTCGCGCCGTCGCGCTTCGAACCCCCTCAGAGACACCTGCCCACTCGCTGAAGCTAGGGAAGAGTATGAGTTGATGTTACGCTTATCGATTAAACTATACTACAGTCAAATGTCAAGTTGCACCGAGAGGCGGCTTCTGTATAATCGCTCAACATTGCGGCGAAAAATCGCCCTATTTAGTAAAGACTAAAGATGAGGATCTTATGAAAAAAAAGCCTAATAAAACAACTGATAAAACAAATATCAATATTAAGCCGTTGGGAGACCGGATCTTAGTTAAGCCGGACGAAGTGGAGGATGAGAAGTCGCCAGGAGGAATCATCATTCCCGATACGGCGCGCAAGGAGAAGCCGGAGCGAGGCGAAGTAATAGCTATAGGCCCAGGAAAGCGAGGAGACGATAACGAACTTATACCTGTTGATGTAAAAGTCGGCGATACGGTCGTTTTTTCAAAATACGGTTATGACGAGATAAAAATTGATGACGAAGAATATTACATAATAAGCGAATCGAATATTTTAGCGATTATTAAATGAAAAGCTGCCCCAGTGAAATAGAAAATGCATTTCACGGGGCCATGTTTTTCTAAATTCATTATCATTCATTAAGAAAAACTATGGCGAAAAAAGTAATCTTTGACGAATCAGTACGAAGCGCCCTTAAGCGCGGAGTCGATATTGTCGCCGGAGCGGTACGGGTGACTCTTGGTCCACGTGGACGCAACGTTGCTCTTGATCGTTCATGGGGCTCTCCCACGATCACCAATGACGGCGTGACAATAGCCAAAGAAATTACTTTGGAAGATAAATTCGAAAACATGGGTGCCGCGATCGTAAAGGAAGTTGCATCAAAAACGAATGACAAGGCCGGAGATGGTACAACAACTGCCGTTGTCCTCACGCAAGCAATCGTGCATGAGGGATTAAAGAGAACCGCCCTTGGCGCGAATGCCATGATGGTGCGGCGCGGAATAGAAGCAGCCGCAAAAGATGCTGTAGAGGAGCTTAAGAAAATTGCGCGACCCATCGAAGGAAAATCGGACATTCGGCAGATAGCGACAGTTTCTTCAGAATCCGAGGAGCTTGGCAAAACAATCGCAGATACTGTAGAGAAAGTAGGCAAAGATGGAGTTGTTACGGTTGAGGAATCGCAGTCACTTGGGATCGAATCCGATTTTGTCGAAGGCATGGAATTCGATAAGGGATATGTTTCTGCTTACATGATAACGAATCCGGAAAGAATGGAGGCCGAAATGAAAGATGCCACAGTCCTAATTACGGACAAGAAGATCTCAGCTATAAAAGATATCTTGCCGCTTCTTGAGAAAGTCGCCCAATCTGGGAAAAAAGATCTCTTTATAATTGCAGACGATGTTGATGGCGAAGCGCTTGCGACTTTCGTCGTAAACAAACTTCGCGGAGTGTTCAATGTTCTTGCCGTAAAGGCTCCCGGCTATGGAGACCGCAAAAAAGAGGTGCTCGCCGATATAGCTATCACCGTAGGCGGCGAAGTCGTCTCTGAAGATCTTGGCATCAAGATCGAGAATGTCGAACTTTCTATGCTCGGTCGCGCAAATCGCATAGTGGCGACGAAAGACTCTACCATCATCGTCGGCGGTAAGGGAAAAAAGTCAGAAATAGATGCTAGAGTCGCGCAACTGCGAAAGCAATTAGAAAACACTGATTCCAAATTTGATAAAGAAAAAATCGAGGAGAGAATTGCGAAGCTCTCGGGTGGCGTTGCGGTGATCCGAGTGGGTGCGGCAACGGAAACCGAAATGAAGTACTTGAAAGACAAGATAGAAGATGCAGTGAACGCAACGAAAGCCGCCATTGCAGAGGGGATCGTGCCGGGGGGAGGAGCCGCTCTCGCTAAAGTCAGCGCTAAGCTTTCTAAAAAAGTTGACGCGAAAGCGCATGACGAATACACGATCGGCTATCGCATTTTGCTTTCGGCTTTAAATGCGCCGCTTCTCCAGATTGCAAAGAACGCAGGGCGCGATGACGGAGCCGTCATCCTTCAGGACGTTATAAAGAAAGGGCCACACTTTGGGTTCAACGCGGCCACCGAAGCCGAATCCGAGGAGAGCAATATTGTTGACATGTTCGAGGAAGGGATAATTGACCCTGTAAAAGTCACCCGAAGCTGTGTTGAAAATGCGGCATCGGCAGCGGCCGTTTTGCTCACGACAGAAGTTGCAGTAGCAGACCTGCCTGAAGAAAAGAAATCTCCCGCCGGAGGCGGAATGCCGGGAGGCATGGGAGGAATGGGCGGTGAAGATTATTGAATCTCCTGACTTCGAGCGTATCGGATTGCGCGCTCACTTGCAGTCCACATAGAAATGCTATAATTTCTGCATGAGCCTTACTTATATTCTGCTAATAATTCTAGCTGTCGTCGTCTTGTGGGTTGTCTGGGCGTATAACCGCCTAATCCAGCTCACAAACCGCACGGAAGAGGCGTGGTCTGATATTGATGTCCAATTGAAGCGGCGCTACGACCTAATTCCTAATCTGGTCGAAACTGTCAAAGGATACGTGACCCATGAACGCGGAACGCTTGAGAGCGTTACCGAGGCGCGAACTCGCGCAATGAATGCGCAAACAGTTGAACAGCATGCGCAGGCGGAAAATATGCTCACCGGCGCTCTGAAATCGCTTTTTGCTGTAGCGGAAAGTTATCCGGACCTTAAGGCGAATACGAATTTTGTCGAGCTTCAACGTGAATTATCCGATACTGAAAATAAAATCCAGGCCGCGCGACGCTTCTACAACAGCGTCGTACAAGAATTACAAAATGCCTTCGAAATGTTTCCCTCAAATATCATAGCGCGCACCTTCGGGTTCAAGACGCGTGAATTTTTCCAGTTAGGCGAGGGAGAGGGCGCAGCTAGAGAGCCGGTCAAAGTAAGCTTTTAAAAAACAGCCGGTAGCCGATAGCTCGCGGCAATTCCGGATCGGCTCAATTGCTTTGCTTCGCTGCTGGCTATAAGCTACTGGCTACAGGCTTATTTATGGCAACACTTTACACGCAGCAGAGTAAAAATATTTTCCGAACCTGGCTCCTTATGGGGAGTTTTCTAGTATTTATTACTGCGATTGGATTTGCCGCTACTTGGTATTACAACAATCCGAGCATACTTTACATGGCCGTAGCGTTCAGTCTCGTAATGAATATTGCCGCCTATTGGTTCTCCGACAAGATTGCACTTGCCTCAACTGGAGCTAAGGAAGCTGACACAAACCAATACCTTGAACTGCATCGCATCTTAGAGAATCTCGCGATTACGGCAGGTCTTCCCAAGCCGCGCCTATATGTCATAAACGATCCAGCGCCGAACGCTTTTGCCGCTGGGAGAAATAAAGAACATGCAGTCGTTGCGGTTACGACCGGCCTTCTAGAGCGGCTTGAAAAGGCAGAGCTGGAAGGAGTCCTTGCTCACGAGCTTTCGCATATTGGTAATCGCGACATTCTGGTCATGACTGTCGCAGTTGTTCTTGCCGGATTCATTGCAATAATTTCAGATATTTTCCTGCGGATGAGTTTTTTTGGCGGCAACAAAGAGCATCGTAATCCGATCTTCGCTATTGCCGCAATTGTCGCGATCATCATCGCCCCCATCGCCGCGCAATTGATTCAACTTGCCGTATCGCGCCGCCGGGAATTTCTGGCGGACGCTACTGGCGCCCTAATGACGCGCTATCCTGACGGACTTGCATCCGCTCTTCAGAAGATCAGCTCGTATTCCGCGCCCATGCGCCGCGCTAATCACGCGACAGCGCATCTTTTCATATCTAACCCGTTCGGAGCCCATGAAGCAGGCAAGTTTATCGCAAAGATATTCAGCACACATCCGCCAGTTGAAGAAAGAGTTGCAGCGTTGCGCGGATTAAGAGTGTAAGTTATCCGCCCGCCTGCCCGCCGAAGCCTCTGCCTGTGCGTGACCGCACGCAGACAGGTTGGCGCAGGCAGGTAGCCAGCGCGCAGCTATCATCATGGCGTCTTCATGAAAATAGGGCTACGCTTTAAAGCGTCGATTAGAACTTAATTAATAGAGACAAATATGTCTAATATATTAACTCCACGAGGGTTTCTTCAGGTCGGAGGGATAGTCCTCGTCCTTGTCGCAATTCTGGGGTATGTCGGCGTGATCGGGCCCGTCCCCGAAGATTCGATCTTTGGAGCGGCTTGGTATTTTGATAACGCTGAAAATATTGCTCACTTGGTGCTAGGTATCGTGGCACTTATCGCCGCATACGCACTTAATGCAGGACTCCAAAAAACTCTTGTCGTGATTGTAGGCGTCACCGGACTTCTCGTCGGACTATATTCTTTGTTCGGCTCAACCTCGCTTCTAGGAGCTTACTTGGAGAATCCGGCCGACTCTATTTTTCACCTTGCAATAGGCGCATGGGCGCTTTGGG
>Ga0209542_10005052_pt1 | contig 26700 bp, 24 predicted proteins | sample RifCSPhighO2_01_FD_184028 | JGI IMG/M metagenome (GOLD analysis project Ga0209542, IMG submission 184028) | Soil microbial communities from Rifle, Colorado - Rifle CSP2_plank highO2_0.1 (SPAdes) (version 2) | ecosystem: Environmental > Terrestrial > Deep subsurface > Rock core/Sediment ...
GGCATTGTAACTTCAGCTTTAGCGATTTACGACACAATGCAGTTTGTAAAACCCGACGTTTCAACGATTTGCGTTGGCATGGCCGCCAGTGGCGCCGCTTTAATCTTAGCCGGCGGCAAGCGTGGCAAAAGATATTCTCTCCCGAACGCCGAAATTTTGCTTCATCAGGTAATGGGCGGCGCCGAGGGGCAGGCGATTGATGTGGAAATCGCGGCGCGCCACATTATCAAAATAAAAAACAGAATCAATCAAATTATTGCCAAACATACAGGCCAATCTCTTAAAAAAATAGAAAAAGACACTGACCGGGATTTTTATATGACATCGGAAGAGGCCAAATCTTACGGCGTAATTGATAAAGTAATCAAAACTGCGAAGTAATTGTGGATAGTTTGTTTTGCGGTTTTGTTGTAGAATTACCGTATGGAAGGAAGAGAGTTTTTAAATGTAGAAAAAATTACCGGCGAGCTAAATATTGCGCCGAATGAAACCGTTGCCGATTTTGGCGCCGGACACGGATTTTTTACTATTGCTTTCGCTAAAAGAGTCGGGCCTTCCGGCCAGGTTTTTGCCGTTGATATTTTATCAACCGCTCTGGAGTCAATCAGGTCTCAGGCAAAAATTGACGGGCTTTTTAACATTAAAATCATTCGGGCTAATTTAGAAAAGCCCGGCGGTTCAAATTTACCGGCGGACAGTTGCGACTTAGTTTTAATCGCCAATGTTTTGTTTCAGGTGCCTGATAAACCGTCGCTAATTGAAGAGGCAAAAAGGGTTTTAAAGACAGATGGTCGTCTGGTTGTAATTGAATGGAAACCCTACATTGCCGTCGGCCCCCTAAAAACATCGCGCCTGCCGGAAGCCGAATTAAAACAACTGATTTTGTCAAAAGGATTTTCGGAAACCAGATCAATTAATGCCGGCAGTCACCATTATGGATTCGTTTTTTCCGCCAAAGGCGGATCCGCCTCTGGCGGAAAAAAATAATAAAATATGCAAATATTTAATTTTCAAATAACCAGAGGTATGCTAATAATGATTGGCGCTATTGTTGTCATTATTCTGCTTTTAGCGTCGGTTTTTTTTGGTTTTCTTCCCGGTTCACGTCCGGCCGGCCAAACGCCGGTTACTCTGGAATTTTGGGGCCTCTACGATGATTTATCGGTATGGCAAGAGATTTTCAATAATTTTAAAAAAGAAAATCCCAACATTTATTTCAACTATGTGCAAATGAATCCCGAGACCTATGAAAGAAATCTTTTAGAAGCGCTGGCTTCCGGCAAACGTCCTGATATCATAATGTTTCATTCTTCGTGGCTTCCAAAACACGGCAATAAAGTTTCGCCTCTGCCCCAAGAGGTGATGAGTTTGAGGGATTTTCAGGACACGTTTACCGATATTGCCACAACCGATTTTATCGCTAAAAACCAGATATATGCCTTGCCGGTTTGGACCGACGCCTTGGCGATGATTTACAATAAAGATCTGTTTAATACGGCAGCCGTTGCCACGCCGCCGAAAGATTGGGACGAGTTTGTAAAAGTTGCCGCGAAACTTAGAAAATTAGATAAATTTGGCAACCTGACGAAATCGGGGGCGGCAATCGGCGCGGCTGACAATATAAACAATAGCGCTAATATTCTAAGTTTATTGATGCTTCAGAGCGGAGCTAAAATGATAAGCGACGACGGCAAAGCCGCGACTTTTGACAGTTCAATTTTGGCGGACGGTTCAATTTACAGCCCCGGCGAATCGGCTTTGCGGTTTTACACCGATTTTAGCAGTCCAAAATCCAACGCTTATTCCTGGAACGACAAATTTCCCAATTCTTTTGACGTGTTTGCTTCCGGCCAAACCGCCATTATTTTTGATTACGCTTTAAATGTTAATCAATTAAAACAAAAGTCGCCGAACCTGCGTTTTGGCGTGGCAAAAATGCCGCAGCTTAAGGGCGCGTCTAAAACTATAAATTACGGCGATTTTTGGGGTTATAGCGTCCCCTTGGTGTCGCAAAATTCGCAAGCTGCTTGGAAATTTTTGGTGTTTTTGACTACCCATGACGTCAATAAATATTTTTCTGAAAAAGTTTTAAGGCCGGCGGCGCGGCGCGACGTGTTGGCCGAAGAGATAGCATCTCCAGATTTGGGAGTTTTTGCCGAGACGGTTTTATCGGCGACCAATTGGTATCGGGTTGATCCGGCTGAAACTGAAAAAATTTTTAAAGAAATGATTAATTCTGTAGTTTTATCCGGCGCCAAGCCATCGGAAGCGATTTCCGACGCGGCAGCAAAAGTTACGGCTTTAATGAGAAGGTAAATAAACGAATAACGAATTAGTTACGAATAAACGAATAACATAGAAAATGAAACATGTAACAAAAATTTTAATTATCAGTTTATTGCTGGTTGTTAGCAGTTTGTTGTTTGTTCCCATGGCGCAGGCGCAGGTTATTGGCAATTGGGATTTTTTAGATGGCATCGTGCCCTGCGGCACAAGTTACGCTTCCGCTCCCTGCACCGTCTGCCATTTTTATAAACTGCTGCAAAACATTATTAATTTTCTGCTTTTAATGAGCACTTCTTTGGTAACTTTAATGGCAGTATATATTGGTTTTCTTTTTCTTTTTTCCGGCGGTTCACAAAAAAACATTACCGATGCCAAAAGCAAATTATGGCTTTTGGTCTGGGGCCTTGTCTGGGTTTTGGGTTCCTGGCTGGTGTTAAACACTATTATTAATTTTTTTACTATTATTGGGAAAACCAGCGAATTTCCATTGCCTTGGAACCAAATTAGTTGCGAAGTTAGCAAAGGGGGAGGAAATACTGGCGGCGGCGAAATTGATTTTAGCGACCATATTTTTGATGACGTACACATTGCCGTTGATACCGAAACCGATGTTGTTACGGTTGTTGATGAGTCGGAAGGCCTAACGACAACTTTTGATCTTCCGACGGAAGGAGCTGGCATTGCCCATGTTCGCGAGCAATATCCGAACGTGTTTCCAATGGGGGGTGATATGCCTATTCAAGATGCGGAAAAATTGAAAAAATCCTTAGATGCTGCCACATCTATGCTTCCTGCGGGTTACAATATTAAAGATAAAATTATTTTGGTTCCCATTGATAAAGAATTGAGTAAGGACTTATTCGTTACAGCCGGCGGTTTTAGAGGAAAGGGAGAAAACTTAGACGGTTTTATAAGTAAAAATAATGTGATTGTATTAAGTGACTTTGCGAATAAGTTTGATGAAGAGGAAAATATAACTGAAACAATTGTGCACGAACTTGCACACGTACGCGCTAAAGAAATATTCGGAGCTTCTATTGGGGATGCGGAATGGGATGACCTTAATACGGGGGACAAAAAAACTGTTGATAAAGACGGATTTATTATAGGAATCATAGAAGGACCAACTGGTTTTGTAAGCGACTACGCAAGAACAAACGCTGCTGAAGATCTTGCAGAGTCAATAGCTAAGGCAACGCTCGCACTCAATGGGAAAGCAAAAGCATATGCTGGAGATTCTATAACCGATGCGGTGCTTTTGGAAAAATATGAGTATTTGAAGAAAAACGGTCTCATTAAAGATGTACCACCGCGTTGATTAGTGTTATTCACAATTAAGTAGATAACTGCTATAATAAAGATAATGAAAACATTTTTGCTTTTTTTTCTGTTTATTGCTATAATAGCCAATGTAACAATAGCGCAAGAAATTCCTAATCCCTTAGGAAGCGGCGGTAAAGACATTCCCACCCTAATCGGCACCATTGCCACCTGGCTTTTGGGGATAGGAACGGTTTTAGCGACTATCGTGGTTCTTTGGGCGGCTTTTCTTTTTATGACCTCCGGAGGCAGTCAGACAAGAGTAACGCTGGCGCGGCAAACTTTATTATATGCTATAATAGGTTTGGCGGTTTTGATGCTTGCCGATGGCGTGGCTCTTCTTATCCAAAATTTCTTAAAAGGCAACTTTTAATTTAAGGTCGATAAAAATTTATTATTAATCCATTAAATAATTTATGAAAAAAATAAATAAATACGCTGTCGGAGCGGCTTTGGGAATTTCTTTGCTGTTGCCGTTTTTAGCAATGGCGCAGCTTCCCGGACCGATTATTACTAGCCCAAGCGATATTTCCAAAATAGTGCGCGCTGTTTTTGACTGGCTAGCCGGCATTATACTTGTCATTTCCCTGATTATGATTTTTTACGCGGCAATTCTATATATGACGGCGGGTGCCAGCGAGACTACTTTGGCCAAATCAAAAACCGTTTTGATTTACGCTATTGTCGGTTTAGCGGTGGCTATTTTGGCTTACTCATTTAGGCCGTTTCTTGAAACCTTCTTCAGAGGAGCGTTTTAAAAAGGTTAAAATCGTAAAATCCCCCCTGCAATGGGGGGATTTTAGTTTACAGAAGCCATTAAAAATGACATAATTATTGTTTAAATATGCTCGGGTGGCGAAATTGGTACACGCGCATGCCTTAGGAGCATGTTCCGAAAGGATTGGGAGTTCGAATCTCCCCCCGAGCACATTTACTCCTCATGATGCCTTATTTCTATTTTTTTGGTTTTGATTTTTTCCGACTTAGGGAGTTTTATAGTCAAGACGCCGTTTTTTAAAGTGGCCAGAGATTTGTCGGTTTGAACGTCAACCGGCAAAATAATTGAGCGGGAAAACGGGCCCCAGTAACATTCCTGATAAAAATAATCGTCTTTTTCCAAATTATCATCGCTTTCGCGGCGGCCGCGAATAGTAACCATGTCGTTGGTAATGGCAATATCCAAATTCTCCGGTTTAACGCCGGCAATGGTTGATTTAATCACGATATCGGCCGCCGTTTGAAACACGTCAATGGAAAGTTGGCCTTCGGTTTCGCTTGGCGACCAGTTTTGTTCTTTTGGTTCCGGCATAATTTTATTTTCGTCTTGCCCTCGGCTTAAAGGGCTGGTTAATTTTTCTAAAAATGACATATTTTCTTCTCTTTATATATTATATTTTATTCATAATAGTTTCGTCAACTCCCGCCTGTTGATATGTTTTATAGTGTTTCAACCGGTTAAAAAGGTAAATCACCAAAACGGCGGCGGCGCCCAAAATGACGCCCACTAAAATTAGTGGGAATGTTTCCTCGTTTTTTATAATAAGAAAGTTATAAATCCCGTGGAGAACGGTTGCTAAAAACAAACCTTTTAAAATTAAAATCGGATTTTTTTCCACAAAATAGAATTTGGCGAAATAATAACCCGCGATGCCGGAAGCTAATCCGTGAAGCGCCACTGCGCTTATAAACCGCATAGACATAAAATTGAAGGCGGCACTTAAATAACCGGACGATCCTACCGGAATAAATGAAAAAATAGCAAAGACATTTTCAATGGCCGCGAAACCCAACGCGGCGGCAATAACATAAATCATGCCGTCAACCGGCTCGTCTAAAACCGGATTTTTATTTAAAGCCAGATGAACCACGCCGTATTTGGCCGTCTCTTCAACCAGGGGCGCGATAATGAATATCAGCGCGCCGCTTCCCCATTTATTTAAAGCCATTTCCAAAAAAATAACGAGCGGCGCCAAAGCGACGCCCATAATAAAAATTATAAAGAGCCAATATTTCGGTTCCGGGTGCAAATCTTCTTTCAGATAAAAAAACAGCCATATTAAACTCGGTAAAACAGCCAGAATGAGTACCGGTATTAAAGAGTAAATATTTTGTTGCAGCATTTTACTTGTCCCACACATAACTTTCAGTGAAAGTTATGTGTGGGATGAAGGCCAATCCTCTATTAATAATAATGTTTTTTCATTGAACGCATTCCATATTTCTTCGGTGATAAACGGCAAAAATGGATGAAGCAATTTTAACAGATCCAAATGAACTTTTAAAAGGACATTTTGAGTTGAAAATTTTAATTTATTATCGGTCATCTGTTTTTTAGCGGTTTCGATATAAACATCGGCATACTCGTGCCAAAAAAAATCATAAAGTTTATAAAGCGCGTGCCCAAATTCATATTTGTCGATTAAATTGTCAATTTCTGCTGTTAATTTTTTAAGGCCGCTTAAAATTTTCTTATCCGCTTCTGTTTGAGGTTTGAGATTTGGGATTTGTTTAGAAATTAGAAATTTGAAATTAGAAATTCCGTTTTGTGATAAAAACACAAAACGGCTTGCGTTCCATATTTTATTGCAGAACTTTTTTCCGGTTAACATCGCATCTTCATTAAACCGAATGTCCTGATTACCGAGATTTTGATAAATTATGCCAAACCGTGTGGCGTCGGCGCCGTATTTTTCAATCAAAAACAAAGGGTCAATACCGGTACCGAGAGATTTAGACATTCGTTTTCCTTCTTTGGTTAAAATCGTGGCGTGGATATGGACAACTTTGAAAGGCGGCCGGCCCATAAATTCAATACCTGAAAAAATCATTTTTAGAATCCAAATATTTAAAATTTCTCTTGCGGAAGTTATGTAATCGGTTGGATAAAATGTTTTCAGGTCTTTGGTTTCTTCCGGCCAACCGAGTGTCGCTAATGGCCATAGAGCTGAAGAAAACCAGGTGTCCAAAACGTCAGGGCTTTGGACAAACTTGGCGTCACAAAAATCGCAATCTAATTCTTTGAGAGAAATAATAAATTCTTTGCATTTAACCATTTTGTCTTCGTGTCCTTTTTTCGGAACGCATTTTGGTTCATGAAACCACACCGGAATCCGATGTCCCCACCAAAGTTGGCGGGAAATGTTCCAGTCCCTTTCATTTTTAAGCCGGTTTAACAAAACTTTTTCCCATCTTTTTGGATAGATAACCGTCTCTTTATTTTCTATAGCTTCAATCGCGAGCTTTGCAAGTTCTTTCATTTTTAAAAACCATTGCTTGGACGGCAGTGGTTCAATAACCGAATCACAGCGGTCACAGCGGGCTATGTTGTGCTCATAATCTTCTATTTTTTCAATTAATCCGATAGCTCCAAGATCTTTAATTATTTGCCCACGCGCCTCGGTGGTTTTCATGCCCCTATAGCGCAAGCCGGCATTTTCATTCATTTGGCCGTGTTCGTCAATTATGGTAATTGAGGTTAAATTATGTCGCTCCGCGATTTCAAAGTCGGTTATATCGTGCGCTGGCGTGACTTTAATAATGCCGGTGCCGAATTCCGGATCTACCGCTCGGTCTGCCACTACTTTGATTTTAATTTTTTTTACCCTAGCCGGCTGACTGACCGGTAAATCGTTGTCTATCGACTCTATGTCCAAATCTTTTCCAATATATTTTTTATAACGTCTATCATTAGGATGTACCGCCAAAGCAGTATCGCCGACCTTAGTTTCCGGTCTCGTCGTGGCAAGAGTAAATGGCCCGTATTTTATAAAATAAAGTTTCGCCGTTTCCGGCATATAGTTAACCTCAAGATCGGATATTGACGTGGTGCAACGGACACACCAGTTGATAACTCTTTCGCCGCGGTAAATCCAGCCCTTTTTATAATAATGTTTAAATGCCTCCATTACCGATTTAGAGTAGTCAGAATCCATAGTGTAACGGGTCCTTGACCAATCGGGAAGGACGCCTAATTTTTTTAACTGCTCCAAGATAATAGTGCCATATTTTTCTTTCCATTCTTTAACTTTTTGCTCAAATTTTTCGCGGCCCAAATCCTGACGGCGTAAACCTTCTTTGCGAAGTTCTTTTTCAACAACATTTTGAGCAGCAATGCCCGCGTGATCGATGCCTGGCATCCATAAGGTTTTGAAACCTTTCATTCTTTTCATTCTGACTAAAATATCAATTGAAATATTTTCCAGCGCGTGGCCCAAATGAAGCGAACCGGTAATGTTTGGAGGCGCCATCATTACTGAAAATTTTTTAGTTCTTTCCCCCGGTAGGTTATCGGGATTAAAAAACCCCGATTTTTCCCAGAGCTTGTAAATTCTATCTTCTGTTTTTTTCGGATCGTAAGCCGAATTGAACTCTTTTGGAATCATATTTATAACTTAAGATTAGCATTTGCTTCCATTTTTTTCCATGAATCTGGTTTTGGTTTCTTAGCTGAGTAATTTCCGCCGGAGGCGGATCCGCCTATGGCGGAAAAATATCCAGCGGCGGCGATCATTGAGGCGTTGTCGGTGGTGTAGGAAAGTTCGGGAGCAAAAAAAGAAATTTTATATGGCGCGATTTTTTTAGACATTTCTTCGCGCAATTTTTTATTGGCGGAAACGCCGCCAGCGATCATTACCGATTTTGGATTATAGTTTTTTATTGCTTTTACAGTTTTGGCGATAAGAACATCAACGATAGCGTTTTGAATTTCATAAGCAAGAGCGGGCCGAATTTTAGAAATCGGATATTTTTTTGCCAAATCGTTATATAAATATAAAACTGCAGTTTTAAGCCCGGAAAAACTAAAATTATAATTATTGGAATTAATTATAGGGCGAGGAAGCTGAACTTGGAGCTTAGAACTTGGAACTTGGAATTTATCGGCTAAAGCGGCGATGGCGGGGCCGCCGGGGAAACCAAGGCCTAAAATCCGCGCGGTTTTATCAAAACACTCACCGGCGGCATCGTCTAATGTCTCACCGATAATTTTGTATTTTCCGTAGTCCTTCATTAAAATTAGCTCAGTATGCCCTCCGGAAACAATTAAAATTAAAGCTGGAAAAAGAATCTCGCTCATCCTTTCTCGCTTTTCTCGCGCGCCCCAGCGTGTCGCGCTCAAGGACTCGCCCTCGCTCGTCCCGCTTCGCGGGACACCATGCCCGCTTCGGGCTCGTAACCCGCTCTGAAAGTACGAGCGAGATTCTTTTAACCAATTGCTGTAAATATGCCCTTCGATGTGATTTATTCCGATAATCGGTTTTTGCCATTTATAAGCCAAAGCGCGGGCGAAATTAACGCCGACTAAAAGTGATGGCAAAAGTCCCGGCCCTCGTGTTACAGCTATTAAATCAATATCTTCATTATTGATGTCGGACATCAATAGCGCGGATTTGACCGTTGGGGCGATTTTTAGCAGGTGAGCGCGGGAAGCGAGATTGGGCACAATGCCTCCGAATTTTTTGTGAATTGCCACTTGAGAATAAGAAACACTTGATAAAACCGAAAAAGACGGCTTAGCAAATTCGCCTTTTGCCTCTATAACAGCCGCCGCCGTATCATCGCACGATGTCTCAATCCCCAAAATATGCATATTTACTAATTTATCAGGTTAAATATTATTATTCAAATACTCTAATTTACTCTCATTTTTGTATTTTCGTAAATCAGCAACGATCGTTGGAATACTACGAAAAATGAATTATCAATTTAAAAGCCTTATTAATAAATAATAAGGCTTGTGTAAGTGTGATATTATAAAAGATTAGCGTTGTAAACGTCGCTATAGCGTTCCTTAATCTGAACCATAAAAATGTCGGTCGAAATCGGCTGGCCGGTCGCGATTTTAACAAGATCTTGCGTCTTATACAAACTGCCGTGGCTATGAATCTTTTCCAAAAGCCACTTGCGAAAGGCATGACAACTGCCGCCGTTTCCAAACATAGAGCTCCACGGAATTTCATTCTTTATTTCTGCAAAAAGCTGCGCTGAAATTATGTTGCCCAAAGTATAAGTCGGAAAATAACCGATTGCGCCAGCCGACCAATGGACGTCCTGCAAAATGCCACGCCGATCATCGGTCACTTCAATGCCGAAATATTTTTTAAATAGCTCGTTCCAAAATGCCGGCAGATCATCTATTGCGCATGCGTTGTCTATCATTGCCTTCTCAATATCTTTTCGCAGAAGAATATGCAGATTATAGGTTAAGGGGTCGCTATTAGTGCGGATAAATCCGATATTCGCGCGATTAACGGCGCGGTAAAAAGCTTTATCCGTCACGCCGCTAAGTTGCTTTGGGAAAGTAGAATAAAGCTTCCGGAAGAAAATCGCCCAAAACGGATAGCTTCGGCCAAGCCAGGCCTCCCAAAATCGCGATTGTGATTCATGAACGCTTAAGCCGCAGGCGGCGCCAATCGGCTGATATGCAAATTCTTGAGGCAAGCCCTGCTCATAAAGCGCGTGGCCGGCTTCATGAATTGCTGAAAAAAGCGCATCTATTAAATTATTTTCGTCGTAGCGGGTAGTGATGCGCGGCGACCCGTAAGCCGGAGAACAGGTGAACGGATGAGTTGAGGTGTCTATTCGGCACCTATTCCAGTCAAGGCCCATTGCCGTAATAATTTCACGGGAGAATTTCTCTTGAAATTCCTTCGGATAATGCTTGGAAAGAAAAGAGTCATTCGGCGGCTCAAGAGACATTACTGTCTTAACAAGAGGCGGCAGTTCCGCGCGCAACTTGTCAAAAATAGCATCAACTTCGGCAAGAGAAATGCCGTCTTCGTATTCAAAGAAAAGCGCTTCGTATGGGCTTGTGCCGATACCTGCGGCCATATAAGCCGCGGCTTTTTCCCGACTAAGGGAAATAATTTTTGCAAGCGCCGGAGCAAAATCATTAAAGGAATTTTTTTCTCTGGCTTCCCGCCAGATTTCGTTAGCGAGCGATGTTTCTTTCGCCAATGCGACTACTAAATTGGCAGGCAAAGTTTTGGCTAGCTTAATGGCACGCATCGCTTCACAAACATTGGCTCGCTCATAGGTATTGAGATGAAAGTCGCCTTTAAAATCTAACAACACAAGATCGGATAAAATATCGAAAAGGCGATTGTCAGTTATTTTCTGATGAATCATTTCAGCTAACATTGCCATTTGTTCAGCGCGGGTTTCACTTTCGCCCTTGGGCATAAATGTTTCCCGATCCCAATCAAGCAAATCGGTTGTGTGCCCAAGCAATGTTATTGACTTCCATATTTTAAGGAACTTATTATAAAGCTCTTCTTTTGGCATTTCAATCTCCCTTCGCTTATATTTTCAAACAGCTGGTAGCGCCAGCGGGATTTGAACCCGCGTACTCAGCTTGAAAAGCTGATGTCCTGGACCGGGCTAGACGATGGCGCCAAGTTCTCACATTTTATCTTATTTTTTTAATTTTGACAAGCGGTTGATTTCAGGGTTACATAAAGGTAAAAGTTGTTTGAAAATTAAACACGGGGGTTAAAAATGAATTGGGTATATGTGTGGATCGGATTGCTTGCAGTGATTTTAAAGATATTTTTTGTATTATTTTTTTTAGCCGTAAAGAAAAAATTTATTCCCGCGTCAAATTACATATCGGCCATTAAAGTTGCCAAGCGACTGCAAAGCGAAGGTTTTACGCCGATTATTAATTTACTTGGCGAGCATTACGCCAGCCGAGAAAAAGTTGAGCGAACATTCAGGCAGTATCTTTATCTTATTGACGCGCTTCATCAGGCGAGAATCAAGGGTAAAATATCCGTAAAACCGACTCAACTTGGTCTGGCAATTTCAAAGGAAATTTACTGCGACATTATTTGGCGGCTTTCAAGGCGCGCCAATAATCAAAAAATACCGCTTGAGATAGATATGGAAAACGTGAAATATCTTGCCGGCACACTGGAAGTGTTTAAAAAAATTCCTGGAGAATATGGCGTCAGGCAGGCGATTCAAGCCTATTTGAAGCGGAGTCTAAAAGATGTTGATGAATTTATAAGCCGGCGCTCTAAAATTCGTTTAGTAAAAGGCGCTTATGCCGAGGGCGACCTGAATAAATTGGAAACGCAAGGGCAGATGAAAATTTTCGCGGAACAATTTTTACTTCATGGCAATGAACCGGCAATCGCCACAATAAAAGATGAAGAATTAATTAATGATGTTTTTGAATTTGTAAACGAGCGCGGTGTATCAAAAAATCGTTTTATTGTCCAAACGCTTTATGGTATTGGCGACGATTTAAAAAATAAATGGCGTGATAATGGTTTTCGAGTGGAAATTTATGTGCCGGTCGGACCGTGGCATAAAGTTCTGCCATATATTTGGCGGCGGATAAAAGAAATTATTAAAAATTCAAACTTGACAAATTTTTTAACTTATTTATATACTTTAAACATTGGACTATGTTCGTTAACAACAAGTAAACACTTATAACAAGGGGATCAGAAATGTCGGAAAAGCCCATCGGAAGCATCTTAAGCCGAGTTCAGGTTGATCTTCCTTCGGATTTATCTTGGGAAGGCACAATGGAGGAATATTTTGGAAAAATTATTGAACACCCGCGCACGGTAGAGACCGCGCACCAACGGCTGTTTAACGCGATTGCGCACTATGGCAATGTTCGTTACCGCCGACATCGCGAAGAAATTATTCGTTGGAATATCTTTGATGATCCGTTTGACTCCGATCATCGCCACGCGGTATACGGTAACAACGTTGATGCTGCTGTCATGAAATTCGTTAACGTGCTGCAGGCGGCAGCCCTCGGGCTTGGCCAGGAGCATCGGATGTATCTTCTACATGGGCCTATTGGCACCGCCAAAAGCACTATCGCCGAGCTCTTAGCGAAGGGGCTTGCTGATTACACTAAGCGGCCGGAAGGCCAGCTATTTGCGCCTTTCTGGATTGTTGAACCAAATGATGAAGAGGGTCTTGAGGTTCTTGGAACGATTACCAGGAAATTTGAGAGGGCAAGATTAGATTGTCCGCTGCATGAAGAGCCGCTTGCGGTTTTCCCCCAGGAAATCCGCGGGGCAATTCTTGAGATGCTTTCTTCTGAAGTGAATCGCAATCTATCGGAAAAAAGCGCTAAAGTGGAATTAACGGTAAATACCCATGCTTGTCCGCAATGCGCGGCAATTTTCAGTAAACTAATGCGCCGCTACTCTAATAATTGGCGGCAAGTTGTGGAGAAACATTTAAGGGTAAAACGCATCGTCCTTTCAAAACCGGAACGGCTCGGCATTGTAGTAGTTCGTCCTAAGTCGGAAAAAGACCAGGACGTGGCCGAATTTTTAGGTGAACACGATTTCTCAAAACTCGGCAATTATGGCTCCTTAACCGATCCCAGAACTTTCGATTTTTCCGGCTATTATGAAGCCGCGAATCGCGGGTTCTTCTATTGGGAGGAAGGCCTGAAGTTTGCCCTTTCTTTCCTTTATGACCTCTTGGGCGCTTCGCAGGAACATCGCGTTCAGCCAAAAGGATTTATGGAGGTGGAAATTGACGAGGTGCTTTTAGGTTCAACTAACGAACCGGAATACAAGGCCTTTAAAGAAAACGAAAAAATGCAGGCCTTAAGGGACAGAATAATTAAAGTTGATATTCCTTATATTTTGGAGGTAAAAAACGAAGTAAAGGTTTACAATAAATTCTTTAACGAGAAACGCCGCGGCGGAAAACATTTGGCGCCTCATACGATTCAAGTCGCGTCTTTCTGGGTTCTTCTTACCAGAGTAGAAGACCCGAAGAAAGGAAATCTTGATAGGGTAGGGAAAGTAAAACTTTACGATGGGCAAACCGTTCCCGGTTTCAACGAGGACTCAATCAAAGAACTTATGCTTGAATCCGAATATGAAGGAATGAACGGAATTTCTCCCCGGTATATTCATGATAAGATTTCTGCCGCTTTTATGGCGGTTGACAATAAGAATTGTGTCAACTTCTTTGCGGTATTGCGCGAACTAAAGGACGGTCTTCGTACCCATCCCCACATTAAATCAAAAGAGATTAAAGAAAAGTATGACGCTCTTATTGCCAAGGCCGAAGAAGAGCTTAAGTCGTTACTCAAAGACGATCTTTACAGCGCGATTGTTGGCGATGAAAACGCGATTAAAGAATTGTTCGGTAAGTACATTGACCATTTGACGGCGTGGGCAAGTAAAGAAAAAATAAAGAACCCGGTTACGGGCGAAGACGAAGAGCATGATGAGGATTTTATGCGCGCCATTGAGGATATGATTGAGATTGGCGATCATGAAGATTTCCGCCAAAAAATCGTTAACGCGATGCAAAAGCGCGCCGTCCAGCGCGAACGCGATAAGAATGTTCAGCCGTTTACTTATAAGACGGATGAACGTCTTAATAAAGCGTTGCAGCTTTATCTTTTTGAACAAGAAAAAGACAAAATAAACTGGGAAGCGCTTATTTCAAGAAAATCCATTGATCAAGAGGGACAGCGGCGAATTGATACGATTAAAGAGCGTTTAGTTATTCATCTTGGCTATTGCAATATTTGCGCCGCGGAAGTAATGACCTATGTGGCCAGCATTTTCAAGCGCGGTGACAGAGATAAAAAGGCAAATAAATAACAATTAATTAAAAAAATTAATTTTAAAATAAAATCCGGTTTTACAAACTGGATTTTTTGTTTTAGTCGTGTTTTAATGTCGCTATGAACTTTAACATTTAAAGAAATGGGGATGCTCGCATGGCGCTTTCAAGGACCGGTAGTATTAAGATTGATGAGGAAGAATATACCGCTATTATTAAAGGCAAAATCAGGCAGGATTTGCGACGCTATCTTGGCACCGGGAATGTAACTATTGGCAATAAAGACGGAGAGGGAGTTATATCTATCGCAGTTGACGAAATTGAAATTCCCACATGGCGGTTTGGTTTTCCTTCCGAAGAAGGATTGGCGCAAGGCGAAGGAGAACCCGGCGATGATTTGGGGCCGGCAGATGAGGGTGACGAACCGGGCAAAGGCGCCGGGCAAGGACATGGCCGGCGCAAAATCATTATTGATTTAACGCCAGAAGAGTTTGCTCATTATTTTGAAGAGATACTTGAACTTCCCCGCATTCAGCCAAAAGGCGATCGCACAGTTTTTGAAGAGCGCGAAAAATATAATACGCTTTCGCGCAAGGGCCCGCGTTCTCTGCTTCACCTTAAAAGAACGTTTTTTGAGGCCATAAAACGAGCGATTGCCCTCGGTGAATTTCGTCCTCCGGATAAAACGATAATTGTTCCACAGAATGACGATTTATGGTTCACGTCTTTTGACGTTGTGAAAGAGCCAAAAAATAATGCCGTGATTTTTTTCGCGCGCGATGTTTCCGGTTCAATGGGACCGGCGGAACGCAAGGTAGCAAGCTTTCTTTGCGACCTTTGCGAATTTTGGCTCGCGCAAAATTACGATCGGCTTGAAAAGGTTTACATCATTCACGACGATCAGGCGGCGCGCGTGTCTCGCGACGAATTTTTTACCGTTGATTGGGGCGGCGGAACAACTTGTTCTGTTGCGCTTAAAAAAATTTATGAAATTATTGACGCGGAATTTCCGGTTTCGCAATGGAATATTTACGTAGTTTATCTTTCCGATGGGTTTAACTGGTCCACAGACGATGAAATTTTTCTAGATTTACTTGGCGAAAAAATTTTGCCAATTGTTAATCAGTTTAACTACGCGCAGATCGCGATACATCGGCCATGGTGGCCGGCCTACGGCAAGTCCGGCGCCCAAACCTTTTCTTCTCCGGGATCACTCGGTCAGCAAATTTTGACGCGTTTTCCGAGCGTGGAAAATCTTGCCTATGCCGAAGTTAAGACAGGTAGTTTTGAGTCCGCGGTTGACGCCATTAAGCGTTTCTTTAAAAAAGGAACATAGGGAGGCGGGCCCATGACAGACGAGCTTCGTTTTTCAACCGAGCTTAAACTCTGGAAATACAAAATTGAAAGAATCGCAAGACGCTTTGGGCTTGATTTTTATCCGATTATGTACATTATCGTAACACCTCAAGAGATGAGTGAAATTGTCGCTCGCCACGGATTTCCCACTACGCCGCATCATTGGCGTTACGGTCAGGAATCGCTGTGGTGGAAAAAACGATTCCGTTTTGGGCTTGGGCGTATTTATGAATTAGTTCTAAATACTGTACCCGCATATGCTTATTTGCTTCAGCTTAATGATGTTATTACCCAAAAGGCGGTTATGGCTCATGTTTGCGGCCACGTTGATATGAATAAAAACAACGCATATTTTCGCCCCACTAATCGTAATATGGTAAATGCCATGGCCTCAGACGCGCTTCGTGTTGAGAAAATGTTTGAACTAGTCGGCCGAGATCGGGTGAAAGAATTTTACGATTTCATTCTTTCTTTTGAGTGGTTTATTGACCAGAATTCTCTTTATATCAAGCGCCGGCCGCCTCTTAAAAGCGAAGAAGAGCGGACAAAAGACAGAGAAGAAAGAAAAATTCCAAAACGGATTGAGCCGAGAGAAGAATTGCCCGGTTACATGGATGAATTTTTAAATCCTCCTGAATGGATTGATGAAGAACGCGCGCGTCTTAGCGAGGAACTACAGGAAGAAGCAGATATTGAGAGAGGCGCGATTATTCCTCCGGAACCAACAAAAGACATCTTGGGATTTTTTATGCGCTACGCGCCTCTTGAATCGTGGCAGAAAGAGCTTATTGCCATGATTCGCCGACACAGTTATTACTTTGCCCCCATGGGCCGCACAAAGTTGATGCATGAGGGCTGGGCAACGCTTTGGGAAGAAGAAATAATGACCGAAGCCGGCATGATTTCTTCCAGTGAACTTACGCAATTTTCGGAAGAACTTGCCGGAGTGCAGAGAAAACACGGCGGAATTAACCCTTACCGGCTGGGATATGAAATTTGGAAAGACATTAAATTCCGCTGGGATACCGGCCGGCATGGAACAATATGGGACGAGTGCCAATATCGGCAGGTAAAGGAACGGTGGGAAGAATTTGCGGTTTTTAAAACCATCGCGGATAAAATTGATTTGAATAGCGACGAATTTTGGAAACAATGGAATGAATTTTCTTCTTTTGTTGAAGAACTGAAAGCGGGAAATTTGGGCTACCCCAGAGAAATTTTTATTCGCAATCAATGGACCAAAGAGTATCTTATTCCGGTATGGCTTCGTTATCAAAATAGGCAATTGCAGTGGCAAAAAAATTCCCAAATACGGGAAGAAATGGAGCCGTTAGAACTTGAAGCGGCGCTTCTTGCCAAAGAGTTAGAAAAGTTATCTCCAGATACCGCGGAAGAAGAATTAAAAATGAAAGCTCGCCACGATATTTATGAGCGTGCGGGGAGAATGGACCTTTGGCTTTTGACGCCGGACGACTTAAAGCAGGAAGAGGGAGCGCTTAGCCCGCTTATATCTTTTGACGAACGCTTTAAAAACGGAGAAACTAATTATCCCGCGATCCCTATCCCCGAAGAATGGCCAGAGTGGGCCGTGAAGTGTTGTGATGAATTTTGTCTCGGCATTGGGAATGAAAAAATTTTTGAAGTCCGCTCAACTTATGACGATCTTATGTTTCTCGAAGAATTTTTTACGAAAGATTTTTGCGAAGAAAAACAGTATTTCTTTTATAAAGCGAAACAAGTTTGGGATTATCAAACGTATACCCAGCGCAAACGCTATGTAATTGAATCTCGTTCTTTTAGAAGAATCAAGAAACGCTTGCTTTTTCAATACACTAACTTTTATCTGCCGGTCATCCGCATTGAAGATGCAAATTTTGACAACAATGGCGAATTATATTTGGTGCATGAGCATCAGGGGGTGGATCTAGATTTTTGGTCTAAAGACGAAATGTACATGAAAGACGTGCTTAGGCGCCTTTTCAAAATGTGGGGCGGGAAAAAGCTTGTTCATCTTGAAACTATCATTACCCAAAAAGAAGAAGAAAAAGATTGGTGGTTCACCTGGCATCAAACAGAAGAAAAAGAAGTTGAAGATGAAGACCGTGAGCTTACGGGCAACCGGGTGATATTCAGCTATGGCTTGAAAGAGGATGACGAATCTGAAGAAGAAATGGTTAAAACGGATCTTGAAGAAGTATTTTTTAAAGCACCATTCTAAAATATAATATTTTAAAGATTTTTACCCCCGCCAAGGCGGGGGTTTATTTTTTCCGCCAAAGGCGGATCCGCCTCCGGCGGAGATTTTTTAAGTCATATCTCTAAAATGTAAGTTTACCAGCGATCGCTTGCAAACTGACACTATTTTTTAATCGAGTTTTATGCTATATCTAATTAAGATAAATGGAAAATGAAAAATATTATTTAAAAATCGGGCGCGCTTCCGAATTAACGGAGTCCAAAGACCGGTACTTTTATCGCTTTCTTGAAATTTTTCCGGGACTTATTTCCTGGCTGACATTTTTTTTAGTCATCTTATTTTCTTGGCTTTTGCCATTTTATATTTCTATTTTTATCATTGCTTTTGATATTTACTGGTTTTTTAAAACCGTGTTTTTGTCGATTCACATGAGGTCGTCGTTTAATAAAATGAAAGTTAATTTAAAGAAAAATTGGCTCGGCGAACTTGCCAATATTAAACCGGTTTCGCGAGAATTAGGGAGTGTCAATTGGAAAGATATATACCACTTGGTTATTTTGCCTATGTATCGGGAACCGCTTGATGTGGTAAGAAATAGCTTTTTAAGCTTATCCAAAATTAACTATCCGCTTGAAAAATTAATCGTGGTTTTAGCCACCGAAGAACGTGGAAATGTTGGAAACTCGGTTTCTAACATTTACGAAACAATTGAAAACGAATTCGGCAATAGGTTTTTCAAATTTTTAACCACGAGGCATCCGAAAGATATTCCGGGAGAAATCGCCGGCAAGGGTTCAAACGACTGCTGGGCGATAAAAGAAGCAAAAAGTAAAATTATTGATGATCTTAAAATTCCTTACAAAAATATAGTTGTTTCGGTTTTAGATGTTGATACCGCGATTCATCCGGAATTTTTCGGTTGTCTTACATATAATTATCTGACTTGTGAAAAACCCTTGCGCTCATCATTTCAGCCGATTCCTATTTTTATAAACAATATTTGGGAGGCGCCGGCTTTCGCGCGGGTTTTCGCGTTTTCCACCACTTTTTGGCAAATGATTCAACAATCGCGCCCGGAACGTTTAATCACCTTTTCTTCCCAGTCAATTGGTTTTAAGCCCCTTAGTGAAATCGGCTTCTGGCAGCCGAATGTCGTATCGGAGGATTCCCGGATTTTTTGGCAGACGCTCTTATACTATGATGGCGATTGGCAAACTGTTCCGCTTTTGTTTCCGGTGTATATGGACGCTAACGTGGCCAGTAGTTTTTGGCAAACCTTAAAAAATCAATACAAGCAAATTCAGCGCTGGGCTTATGGCGTTGAAAACAATCCTTATTTTCAATTTGGGTTTCTAAAAAATAAAAAAATTCCGAGAAATAAAAAATGGCGGCTTAGTTTTATGATGATTGAGAGTACTCATTCGCTGGCGACAAATTCAATCATTATTTTTCTCTTAGGGTGGCTGCCAACGGTAATCGGCCGCGGCCGATTTAACGAAACCCTGCTTTCTTATAACTTGCCATATATAACCCGATTGATTATGACGCTCGCCATGGTCGGTTTAATTTTTACCGCGATAATCGCCACCAATCTTTTGCCGCCCCGCCCCCCTCATTACGGCCGTTTTAAATATATCTGGATGATTTTACAGTGGTTCTTGTTTCCCGTTAATATGATTCTTTTCGGTTCAATTCCGGCGCTAGATGCCCAAACCAGGCTGATGTTCGGAAAATATTTGGGCTTTTGGAACACACCAAAATCTCGTTCTTAATCTTGTTATTAAAAAAATAAAAAGTGTAAGTACAAAACCGATCGGTCAAATACTTACAATTTTGTTGTGTTAGATAAAAAACGAAAACCGCCGATATTCTAGCGGTGGAGATTGATAGACAAAGTTTTTTAACTTCACAATCTAATGTTCGTGCACACGGCAGTAACAATAGACACCAGCTCTGGGAGGACGGTATTGTCGGTGGCATTTTTCTTGTATCGCAAACTTTTTTGATAACATTTTGGTTAAAGACCAAAGTGTTACCGATGTATCTCATCTTTTGCACCATTATTAATGGATTATTCCAAATGGACCCTATTTCTAAATTCCGAAAGCCGCGAGGCTAATGCCGGATATTTTGTTAACATAGGGTCGGTATTAAGAATTTGTTTTGCCGCTTCGCGCGTTTCTTCTATGAGTTTTAAGTCTGTTAAAGAAGCCATCGCTAAATCCGGAAGGCCCGACTGGCGAACTCCGGCAAAATCGCCGGGACCGCGAAGTTCCAAATCGCGTTCGGCCAAATCAAAACCATTCTGCGCGGACTCAATGGCCCTAAGCCGTTCGTTTGTTAATCCAGAATTTGAATCGGTTAAAAGCAAGCAATATGATTGGTGTTCGCTTCGTCCGACTCGTCCTCTAAATTGATATAGAGAAGCCAATCCGAATCTATCGGCTCCTTCAATCATCATTACCGTGGCGTTTGGGACATCAATTCCGACTTCAACAACGGAGGTGGCTACTAAAATTTGAATCTCGCCGGCGAGAAATGCTTTCATTACTCCTTCTTTACTCGTTTTTCCGCCAAAGGCGGATCCGCCTTTGGCGGACATCCGCCCATGTAGCAATCCGATTTTTAAGTGTGGAAAAATTTCTGTTTTTAAACGCTCGTATTCTTTTTTTGCCGCCTTTATTTCTATCCCTTCAAGAGATTTTTTAGATAATTTTTCCGATTCTTCTATTAACGGGCACACTACAAACGCTTGCCGGCCTTTTTTTATCTCGTTTTTTATAAATTCATAAACCCAATCGCGTTTTTTCGGCGGCACTATTTTGGTAATAATATTTTTTCTGCCAACGGGCATTTCTTTTATAAGAGATAAATCCAAATCGCCCCAAATAGTGAGGCCAAGCGTTCGCGGTATCGGTGTTGCCGACATTGAAAGAAGGTGCGGAATCGATTCTTTATGATGGTCGGCAATCGCGGCGCGCTGGTTAACGCCAAAACGATGCTGTTCATCAATAATTATCAAAGCCAGATTTTTAAAAATAACATTTTTTTGTATGAGCGAATGAGTGCCGATGACTATTGGCACTTCGCCATTCTCCACTTTTTTTAAAAATTCTTTTTTTGACGTTTTCCTTTCCGCAGTTTTTGCTTCGCCGGAAGTCAAAAGACCGACGCCAATGCCAAAATTTTTAAATAACAAGGAGATTTTTTCAAAATGCTGACGGCTTAAAATTTCTGTCGGCGCCATAAGGGCGGTTTGGCAGCCGTTTAAAGCGGTAAGGTATGCCGCCATGGCGGCAACGATAGTTTTTCCGCTTCCGACATCGCCTTCCAAAAGTCGGTTCATCGGCTTTGCCTCTCCAATATCTTTTATTATTTGCCATGAGACCTTTTTCTGATCGTCGGTTAGTTTGTAAGGCAGCGATTCTACAAACTTTTTAACCGCCATCTCGTCAAATTTAATAATTGGCGCGGTTTTTTGCCGCAATTTTAATCTTTCAAGGCCCGTAAACAACTGCAATACGAAAAGTTCTTCAAAAGCGAAACGTTTTCTGGCTAGTTCGGCGTTTTCTATTTTGCCGGGGAAATGGATTTGGGACAGGGCGTTGGCGAGGTTTGGCAAGCGATATGTTTTACGGATTTCATCCGGCAGAGCGTCGGGCAATTGGCTTGAGAGTTTTAGCATCGGCTTCATGGCAAAACGCAGCCAGCGAGAAGTGAGGCCGGTAGTTTGCGGATAAACCGGCACCAATCGCCCAGTGTGAAGCGCTTCTTTTTTTATTTCAGTTTCCCCGTATCCGACTATTTCGTAGGCGGGATTGCTAAAACAAAATCGCCCTTTGTTTGTAACTACTTTTCCCGAAAGATTAATCAATCGGCCCGGCTTAAATTGGTTTATAAGATATGGCTGGTTGAACCAAACGGATTTTATGGCGCCAGTGTCATCCTTCACTATTATTTCGGTCAAAACCATATTACGGCGGAAAATCCGGGTGTTCTTGGCGTTTAAAATCACGCCTCTTGCCGATAATTCGGCATGGGATGTAATTTTCGAAATCGGCGTAAAATTTGAAAAATCGTCGTAACGGCTGGGAAAATGATAAAGCAGGTCGCGAACAGTTTTTATTTTAAGTTTTTCCAGTTTTTTGACTGTCGCCGGTCCAAAATATTTTGTGAGCATACCCAGTGTATAGATTCTTTTGCGGTTTTTATCGGTGTTTCTCAAGCAAGGCAACGCGTCTCTCAAGCATTGAAAACTCTTCGGCGTCAACTTTCTTTTTAAGGCCTCCTTTAATAAACTCAATATCTGTTTTCATAATTTCAATGTCTCTTTTTACAATTGTCATGCCCACCGCAAGATTACCAATCATTTCAGTGTGAGAATTGAGCGTATTTGTGTGAGAATTGAGCGTATTTTTAATACTTCCGATATCTTTTTTAATGTCATCAATATCTGTTTTTATTTCTCCATGTTGTTCGGCAATTAATCCTAAATTACTGTCAACATGTTCAATAAACACACCCAGTCGGCGCAATTCTTGACTATCATTTAATTGATTTTTCTGTTTTTTATTTTTCTTCATTGTAGTTGGCAGTATATAATTTAAAAATATTAAAGTCAATTTTTCCTAACGTGTCCCCTCGGTAGGAATCGAACCTACATCGCAAGATCCGCAATCTTGCGTCCTGTCCATTGAACGACGAGGGGAAATTTAAATTTTTATTTTGATGAATCCATCTCCAATCATTTTTTCAATGTAATCTTTTCTTTTTAGATTTTTAATTTTTATTTCTATTTTTCTGGCTTCTTTAAGTGATGAATATCCCTGTGTTAAAGCTATTACGGGATTTTTCATTCTATGAGTAGTTTTAGTATGATTCTTTTTATGTTGTCGCATTCTTCTTTCTAAATCTGGCGTGCTGCCAACATAAAACTTATTATTATTGTCTTTTAATATGTAGACAATTCCTTTCATAAAAAAATTTTAAGTTATTTTTAATTCTGTCCACTCCGACGCCCCGACCTTGTGTCGGGGGTCGGAGAGCCGACTTCCGACGTTAAGTCGGAACGTCGGCTTTGAACGACGAGGGGAAGTTAAAAAAACTTTTTTTGGAGTAAATCTAAGAAGGATTCCTCCTCTTCGCTTTCGGGCAGGTGACTCTCAAGAATTTTTCTGATTTCCAATTCTTCATGGCCATGGAAGGGAATAATTAAAAGCGGCATCAAATGATGTTTGCGCCTGAAAGCGATTTCTTTATCCGGCCCGCCCGCCTCGCTATACGAAGCATTGCGGGCGGGAAAAATCCAAAACGATTCAAAATTTTCATAAAGATAAAGTTTTCCGTCAATATCAATGCCATTGCTGTCAAGATGAAAATCATGCATTTCCGATTTTTTGTTTTTTGACGCGTAAATAATAAAAGCCGTTAAAGCGACAATAATTATCAGAAGATAATTTTTTAAAAGTATTGAAAAAATTACAACAGCAAAACCAATAATGGCTAAAGCCCAAAGCCACTGGCCATTGTTTGAATTTGCTTGCCGATCTTCAATCTGCCAGTTTACCCCGCCAGAGGCGGGGCTTATTTCATCTAAAACGGAATTTTCCTGATTTTCTTCCCGCACTTTAATTTTTACGGTTTCATTTATCATATCTCAATTAAATTTATCACAAAATTAAAATCAGGCATAGAGCCTGATTTACTTAACAGGCAAGCGTACCTGTTTGATATATAGAGATTGATGCTATAAGCCGAAGAGGCTTAATGGATTGCCAATCATCCGCAGAAAATACTCAGCGACGTTTCCGCCAACTTGTTTATACTCTCCGGCCTCGTTCTTATTTTCTTTACCGTTAAAATCGTGATAATCAACCACGTTGTCGCGACAAATAATAAAGTATTCTCCGTCAGGACCCGTGACAAGCGATTTCTGTTTATTAAAGTAAAGCGCGTCTTTATTGGTCTGGGGGTTTTTAATGGGATAGATTACTGTAAAGAAACGCTTAAACTTATTGTAGATTCGATCTACGTCCTCTTCACCCCTTAAACTGACTTGAGGGTTATCTGTCCCCAAGAAGTGTTTCAAACCCTTTGCGCCCGGCAGTTTTTCAACGTTAGGCGCATCCGGATTAAAACCGACATCTTTAAGGCCGTCGGGGCAAGGTGTTTTCCCGATCTCTAAAACTTTTGCTTTTTCACGCGCTTCTTTTGCAGTGCTAAACAAGCCGGTCATCACTGTCTTTTTATCGTAGTTTTTATTTAGATTAGCAGAAGTAGCGCATCCAGAAAGAATTAATGCCGCCGATAATGATGTTGCGGCGAAAGTAGAAGAGAGCGTTTTCGGCACGATATATACCTCCAGTTTAAGGTACAATCTTATTACCTAAGATTCGTAGCAACTAATCCAATTGTTGTCAATAGTAGTGAATAGTGACAAAAAATTAGCGAAGACGGTGTGTGTCGGTCTAGAACCGACATATATTAAGGATTATAGGGCTTTTTTGGCTATTTTTCCAGAGGGCAATTTAAGGTGTCTCGGTCGGAAGTTTTATTCGGGAAATGAGACAAATGAGACACTTTTGTGGGTGTTTGTCTCGTGTCTCATTTACCCTATCTTATTTGACAACCATTATTATATATGCTATACTCTATACATAAAAATTAAGCTCTTTATTAATTCATTAAATAACCTATTTACGAGAGATAGCCATAGCTATAAGCCCCTGATTTATTCGGCGTCTTATAGCTATGACTATCATTGCGATGGTCCTCTGGCATTGGTCCCCATAACCTCGGGAAGAGGGAAGCTTTCCGGCAAACAGCCGGAGAGGAGGAAACCATGAAGTACGGAGAACTTAATCTTGGTCAAGTCGAAGCAATCGTCAACAAGCTCGGCGGCATGGAAGGCGTACAGCGCTTCCTGTCCGATGAGTTCGTCGTCAAGATGGTGGAGCAATCCTTCACCATCTGGAAGACGATCACCCTCGGCGCTTACCAGTCGTTAAGCGAGTACCGCAAGGCCCTGAAGGCCTACGGGTACCGCATCGGCGACTACGCCGACCAGATCCTCAACAAGGTGAAGGTCAACGAGACGGAAGTCCAGATCGACCTCGTTATAATGACCGTTGCCGAGCTGGGCTTCAAGAACGGCGCCGCCTGCCAGCAGATTTATGACCGAGCCATCGAGCTTGGTCTGGAGCTCTGCCCGGCAGAAGTCGGTCCCGCCCTGAGGCTGGCTTACCAGGATCAGCCCTATAGGAAAGGGCTCCTGATTGCCATGAAGCCCATCGCCGATTCGGACGGCTACCTGGAGGTGTTCGGGGTCGGTCACGACAATGACGAGTGGTGGCTGTACAGCCACTATGACTTCCCTGACCTCTTCTGGTATGCTGACCACCGCTGGGTGTTCGTCGCTCCTCGCAAGTAGTTGTCCTTGGGCCTTGATCCCTTGGGTCTTCTTGACCCTTGGGATTTAGCCCTTGGAACGGCTCGGTGTGCCGTACGCGTGAACGCGTACGGCACTTTTTTTAATTATTTTTTATGTTATGATTATTTTTAAAGTAGGTGAATACGCGAACGGCTACGGCTTTTCGCTACCGAAATTAGTATCCATGCATCGAGAATATCTCCGACTACGGTTTGAGATAGAGTGGTGCATGTAAACTTAAAAAATGAAGATACTTGGTATAGGGTGCTAGGTGATTTTAAATCACGAATTCGATACAGTCCCGAGAGTATTCAAAGGACAGTGGCATAGGTGGCACTCTATACAGTACCGATTCGGACGGCAACCTGAAGGTGTTCGAAGTCGATCACGACAATGACAAGCGGTGGCTGAACAGCAACTATGACAACCCTGACAACTTCTGGAATGCTGACAACCGCTGGGTATTCGTCGCTCCTCGAAATTCTCTTTATTTCTCTTTCGGCCCGCCGAGAGAGTTTTGTTTTTGTAATTGACCGTTCCAACCGCCAAGCATTCTGCCGATTTCATCTATTTTTAGCGATAGAGCAATATATTTATTATTATCAAATGATTTATTTTCCCATAGAACGAGTAGTAATATTTTTAAAGTATCCAGTTTTCTAATTGACAGCTTGACGTAGAGTATTTTTTCTTCTCGGGGAAGAAATGCTGCTGAAGCTATGGCTTCAATAATTTCAATAAAAATAGTGTCTATTCTTTGACCTAAGGAATAACGATGAATTTTGGGTAGCTTCTGATGATAATCATACCAATTCATATACGCACTTTTCACCTTTTGTAAAATTGGCAAAAGCTGGGGGGGGGGTTATTAGGATTATGACTAAAATTCAATCTACTCATATAGTAATATTATTTCTCTTGAAAACATTCTCAAGGCGTGGGAAGAATTTATCGCCGGCAAACGGCATCGAAAAGATGTTCAGATTTTCGAGCAAAATTTAATGAGTAATATCATTCGTCTTCATAATGATCTCGCTACAAAGACGTACGGGCATTCACAATATATTCATTTTAATATCTCTGATCCTAAACCAAGAAGCATTCATAAAGCAAGCGTGAGAGATCGGCTTCTACATCACGCGATTTATAGAATTTTGTATCCATTTTTTGATAAGACGTTTATTGCCGACTCTTATTCCTGCCGGATTAATAAAGGAACGCATAAAGCCTTAAGTCGATTCCGCGAATTTGCTTACAAAGTCAGTAAGAACAACACAAGAACCTGCTGGATTTTAAAATGCGACATCAGGAAGTTCTTTGCAAGCATTGATCATAAAGTTCTGTTAGATATTTTGAATTTATATATTGCAGATAAACAGATTATTTGGCTGCTTAAAGAAATTATCGGAAGTTTTTCCACGAAACCAAGTGTTGGTTTGCCATTGGGAAATCTAACTTCGCAACTTTTTGTGAATATCTACATGAACGAATTCGATCGGTTTGTAAAGCATAAACTGAAAGCAAAATATTATATCAGATACGCCGATGATTTTGT
>Ga0209542_10005053_pt1 | contig 26700 bp, 37 predicted proteins | sample RifCSPhighO2_01_FD_184028 | JGI IMG/M metagenome (GOLD analysis project Ga0209542, IMG submission 184028) | Soil microbial communities from Rifle, Colorado - Rifle CSP2_plank highO2_0.1 (SPAdes) (version 2) | ecosystem: Environmental > Terrestrial > Deep subsurface > Rock core/Sediment ...
GGGAGAAAACATCGATACCAGGATAGTGAAGGCAAAGTTAGTAAATGGCAAAGGCTTCATGGTCCTGCCAAAAGAAGAGCTGCAAGGAAAATACACGCTTACCTAATAAAACAAAACTTTAAATATTCCGTATAGACTGAGGTGGGATAATGGTTTTAGTAGTACTACTCGTAAGCATAATAAGCATATTGTTCGCAGTTCTCTTTACCCTTAAGATAAATAAGATGGATGCAGGTTCTCCTAAAATGAAGGAGATAAGCAACGCCATCCATCAAGGCGCAATGGCTTTCCTATTTAGGGAGTATAAGATACTGCTCATATTTGTCATTGTGGTTTTTGCCATGCTCTGGAATTTTCTTTCGCACATTACCGCAATAGCATTCCTGGCAGGATCGATTTTGTCAACACTGGCAGGATTCATCGGCATGAGTATCGCAACCAAAGCCAATGTGCGGACTACCCAGGCCGCCACTAAAGGACTGGCGCCAGCATTGCAGGTGGCATTCTCAAGCGGTGCTGTCCTGGGATTGTCTGCGGTTGGCTTCGGTCTTCTGGGAGTCTCAGTATTATATGTTATTTTTGGAGACCCTAACTTATTGATAGGATTCGGATTAGGTGCTTCTTCTGTCGCATTGTTTGCAAGGGTCGGTGGAGGCATATACACCAAAGCAGCAGATGTGGGAGCTGATATGGTAGGTAAAGTGGAAGCAGGAATTCCTGAAGATGATCCTCGAAATCCTGCAGTTATTGCAGATAATGTGGGTGATAATGTAGGGGATGTGGCTGGCATGGGCGCTGATTTATTTGAGAGCTATGTAGGATCCATCCTTGCAACCATGGTGCTTGGGTTGACCATCGCAGGGGAAAATGTAAGATTCGTCACACTTCCCTTATTCATTTCTGCCGCAGGGATTATTGCATCCCTTATCGGAACAACTTTTGTGAGATCTAAGACTTCTTCACAAGTGCATTCAGCGCTTAATAGGGGATTGTTATCTGCAAGTATCATACTAATCCCCCTCATATATATACTGGTGAGGTTTCTTTTGCCTGCAAGTTTCCAGATAGGGGCCATGTCTTTTTCATCAATAGGTATTTTTTATGCAACTCTGGCTGGCTTAGTGGCTGGTGTCTTAATAGGCCTGCTCACTGAATACTACACCTCCTTTGATTTTAAGCCCACTAAAACCGTATCCGAAAGTTCATTGACCGGTGCCGCAACAAACATACTGGAGGGTCTCTCTACAGGCATGATGAGCACTGTACTACCCATAATCGTTATCACAATAGCAATATACATCTCTTATTATTTTGCTGGATTATATGGCATTGCGATTGCAGCAGTGGGCATGCTGTCTACCTTAGGAATAAGTCTTGCAGTCAATGCGTATGGACCTGTTGCAGACAATGCAGGGGGTATTGCCCAGATGGCAGCTTTGAGCCCTCAGGTTAGGAAGAGGACAGACGCCCTTGATTCTGTGGGAAACACCACAGCTGCCATGGGAAAAGGATTTGCCATTGGCTCGGCAGCTCTTACCGCATTAGCCTTATTTTCAGCATTTACCACATCAGCCAAAATTGATACAATCGATTTATTGAATCCCTTGGTTATAATTGGGTTGCTGATTGGAGGCGTCCTGCCTTTCCTATTCACTTCACTCACATTGAGGGCAGTCGGCAGGACTGCGCATAGCATGATAGAGGAAGTCAGGAGGCAGTTTAAGCAGATTAAGGGATTGATGCAGGGGAAGGCAAAGCCGGATCACAAAAAATGCGTTGATATTGCCACGAGGGGAGCTTTGAAACAGATGGTAGTCCCTGCACTTATTGCGGTGATTGCACCAATCGCTATGGGATACCTCCTTGGTCCAGAGGCAGTAGGCGGTTTGCTGGCAGGCACCTTGGTGACTGGCATCATGCTTGCTATCATGATGGCTAATGCAGGCGGTTCATGGGACAATGCAAAGAAGTATATCGAGATGGGTAAGTTTGGGGGCAAAGGATCTGATGCTCACAAGGCAGCAGTTGTTGGTGATACGGTAGGGGACCCGTTTAAGGATACCTCGGGACCTTCTTTGAACATCTTGATAAAGCTGATGAGCATAGTCGCATTGGTCTGTGTGCCATTGTTCCTTTAACACAAAACCTTATTAAGAAAAGATTCATTCCTTTTTTTATGGTTACCGTAGCTCTTGCAAAATGCAGTTCTTATGATTCTGAGGAAGTGTATCATTCAGTCAAGAAAAGCGTCTCTTTGCTTGATGTACCTATAAAGAATTCAAAAGTCCTCATAAAGCCAAATCTTTTGTATCCCCGAAAGCCGGAGGATGCAGTAACAACCCATCCTGAAGTGGTGAGGGCAGCGATACAACTCTTCAAGCAGCTGAATTGTGAAGTGTTGGTAGGGGACTCACCAGGCATACATGATCCTATCCAGACTGCGCAGGCTACTGGAATTCTGCAAGTTTGCAGGGACGAGGGGATTGCATTTGTTAAGTTTATGGGAAAAAAGTCATTTACTGTCAAAAATCCCTTGATCAGAAGAAAGTTTGATCTGACGAGCTATGTTGCTGAAGTTGATCATATAGTCAACATACCAAAACTTAAGACCCACGTTATGACCGGTTCCACAATCGCAATTAAAAATCTTTTTGGATTAATAGTAGGATTGCATAAAAGCCAGTTTCATTTCAAATACTACGAAAAGGAGGATTTTGCCAAGATGCTGATCGATTTAGCTAATACAATCAATCCATCATTGAGTATTGTTGATGGCATCATTGGCATGGAAGGGAATGGACCAGGCAGCGGTCAGCCGAAAAAAGCAGGTATAATCGCAGCTTCCGAAGACCCTTTAGCTTTGGACATTATCATGAATAGGTTTATCGGGATAGGCCCTATGGAAATATGGACCAATAAGGTCGGGTTGCAGACCAGGCCTGCAGATTTTCTGAAGAGCATTAAAATGGTTGGTGACAAGATTAAACCAGTGCCATTCAAAAGGGCAGAAGACAGGCCGATGACATTTATTGTTCCCAAGGGAGCTGTGCAGTTTGTCTCTAAACTGTTCGCAAATAAGTCTTTGCATAAAGTTTAAATATTTGCGTTAGATGCGATGTTAAAAGATGGTGGAATATGGCTGAATACAGAAGAACAGTTAAAGATGTAAACCTACAAAATAGATATGTTTTTATGCGTGCAGGATTAGATGTTCCTTTAGATCCTTCTAAACCCCTATCAGACCCAAAAAGAGTGACTGATGATACTCGGATATTAGACATAATGCCTACAGCCGAGTATATACTCACCCATGCTGGAAAATTAGTTTTGGCAGCAGGCTGGTGCGGTCGCCCAGAGGGAGAAGATCCTCAATTCAGTATGGCTCCGGTAGCAAAAAGAATTGAACAAATCTTAGGAGAAAAAGGCCTCCTTAAACATCCAGTCTTATTCGTCCCCAATTGTTATGAAGACAATACTCCCAGAAGCGTGTATAGGCATCAGGATGAAGTTCGTGCAATGGCAGCTACCTTGAAGCCAGGTCAACTTTTGGTTCTTGAGAATGTTAGGTATGATGGAGAAGCAATGCTTAAAAAAAGAGAACAACATTTAGAATTTGCCAAATTTTTCGCTTCTTTGGTTGGGGAAAATGCTGTGTATGTAAACGAAGCAGAGACACAAAATCATAGACCCGAACCGACAATAATGACAACACCATTGATAATAGCTCAAAATGGCGGGGATGTTGTGTATGGTTTCCAATATGCCAATGTCCTTGACAATATAGGCACTATCATTCAAAAACTCGAAACGGCAGAAAGAGGGTCCTTCGTTTTTGGGTTGTGTGGTTTAAAAATAGAGTCGGATCCAGGCATTACATCTAAAATAACTGTAGCAAGAGACCTGATAGACAGAATGAGAAGTAGAGATGTTATTATTACCGGTGGAGCAGTTACCTATACATTTCTTCTAGCCCAATATTTTGACTCCCGGATAGAACCAGTTGCGGACCAAGCAGCTGCAATTGTCGAAAAATATGACCAAATGATTCTTGATCAGACTAAAGGTTTAAATGAAGAAGACAAGGTCAAAGAGCTTACAAAGAGACTGCAAAAACAAAAGAGTGAGGAGTTAAAATCACTGATCGGCATTACAGACGAGGAGATTAGGCAGCTGGTCGGAAGTTCATATATAAAATGGGGGCAAGAGGGTGAACAAATTGTTTTTGCTCATAATGTTATAGCTAAAGCACATTCCCGAGGTGTCCGCGTCATTACTGCGTATGACCATACTATCGCAAATGGCAGTCCAAACAAACAAGGGATTTTACCAGTGGAGACAGCTATTAAGATGTATAGTAATGCAACACGCATCCCGCAAGGATGGCTGGGCGTAGCTCCTGGTCCAAAAACTTTGGAAAAAATAGCAGAAATAATCAGAAATGCAGGACTGTATATCCAATCCGGCCCGTATTCAATTGAGGATTCGAGGGTGGAAGACACGTCAGCTACCGATAGGACAATATTTGCTGCGGTATTGCAATGCAAAGAAAACGGTGGGACAACAATTGCAGCAGGCGGCGATACAACATTCAGAGTAAATGTATGTAATGCACAGGAAGCCTTTGAGACCGTTACAAGTGCAGGCGGAGCAACATTAGAATTGATTCTTGGTAAATCAGTGGGAAGAGACGCAGTCGAAGAAGCACAAGAATTTAAGAAATAACAACCTCAGATCCAAACACATCATGTATCTTTTCTTGTATATTTCTCTTTTTGCTCTCAACATCAATCTTATGGAGCTCTTTGTCAGAGAAAGTGATCTCCTCATCAAGTTTTGCAGCCTTCTGCTTTGATGAGTCTATCTTCTCTGCAAGGTCATCCAGCTTTGCTTTCGAATGGTTTGTCTGTATGCGCTCGTCGAGATCCTTTATTTTCTTCACTAGCTCCTTAAGATTTCTCCGGTAACCACTCAGGAAGGCATGGTCAAGCTGCTGCAGCTCTTCCAATATCCTTTCTCTCTTCTTATCCTTAAGGTCTATGCTCGCATTATGGATGCTTTTGGCAGTCCCTTCAAGCAGCCCCACAATAACAAGCTGCTCATCCCTCATCAAGGAGGGTACCGGATCGAGCACATAGCTGTCAAGCAGATCAGAATCCTTAAGCGTTATCCGGGAATACTTTTTGAGCGCAGCACCGATGACTGAAAATGAGTGGTTAATCTTTGCCTTCTCATCCTCAATATTTTTTATGAGTTTTCTCCTCATCTCCTCAAGGGAAAGAAGCTCAGTATATTCATTGCTGCTGTGCAGCTCTTCCTGAATGTTAGTCAAATTTGATATCAAGGAACGTGCTTTGTCCATCTCTCCGTTTAATTCATTAATTTTTTTAACCAGGGTTATCCTATACTCCCTATCATTCTGAAGCTCTATGATGGCATCCTTAAGGCTGCGCAGCCCATCCAGTTTATTGGCTCGTACCAAGGTGCCTAACTCTTTTATCAATGAGTCTATCTCTTTGATATTCAGTGCAACCTCCCTTGATTCATGGGCGAAGAATTCCTGGAGCACCTGATATGCCTTTGCTGTTGACTGCGCAAATTGATGCAAAGTCTGCTCAAAGGTCAGGCAGAAAAGGGCAATGGCATCATAGCTGTTTGCTATCTCAACTTCATTGATCAGTTTGCTGACTGCCCGTATGTATGATTCTCTGTTGCCATCCATAATCTGGCGGGCTCTGACAGGGATGTTCGGATTTCTCAATTCAGCTTTCTTGAGGTTGATAAGGTTCTCTCGTGTTTTTTCAACTTCACGGGCTACCTTTTCCTTTAAATCCTTTATTTTGACATTGAGCTCTTCAGTGAGGCTTTTTGATTTGGTGTTGAAGAATTCCTTAAGTTCGTCTACCTTCAATATGGTTGCTGTCTGTTCAGGCTCATTTTTGAACAGTTTCTTTAAAAAATTGAGCATGGTGATTTAAGAAAGCTTTGTCATTTATATACATTGCCCTAGTTTTTTACCACTGGACATGTCCGAAAGCGTGAATTGTATGGTCTCCACAGAATATTTTCCATAGTATTTTTAAATGACCTCGCTTTAGGTTGCTTAATGATAGAGAACAGTTTTATCTTTCTTGAGGGGATCAGCCATAAAACTGAACAAAGCCTGTGGAAGCAAGGCATCTCTGATTGGCACTCTTTTTTGCGCTGTTCCCATATCAATGGCATCTCCCCTATTAGAAAATCATATTATGACCGGCAGATTCTCAAGGCAAGGTCTGCATTGTACTCCAACGACGCATCTTTTTTTCAGTCGCATCTGCCCCAGTCTGAGACATGGCGCCTCTACGATTTTTTTAAGGATCAGGCCGTATTTCTTGATATTGAAACTTCAGGAATGTCTAGCTATGATGATATCACCCTGTTCGGCTTGTTTGACGGGGCAGATACCAAAACAATGATTAAAGGCATCAACCTTGATTATGCAGCTCTCCAGAAAGAGCTGAAGAGATACCAGCTTATCGTAACGTACAATGGAGCTTCCTTTGATATCCCCTTTATAAAAAAAAGATACCCTGGCGTGCTTCCCAATATACCTAATTTTGATCTCAGGGTTGCGTGCCAACGTATTGGTCTCACCGGCGGGCTGAAAGCAATCGAAAGGAAGCTGGGCATCAGGCGAAACCAGTTAGTAGAAGATCTCTGCGGAGGCGATGCGCTGACACTATGGCGCATGTACAAGGCAACAGGAGACGAGCATTACCTCAATCTGCTGGTAGAATATAATGAGGAAGACGTATTTAATCTGAGGAAGGTTGCTGACTTTGCAACCAGCCAATTAAAGGAAAATATGTATACCAAACTTCATTCTTAAGAAGCAGGTGCAATAGATTCTCTGATAATGAATAAAAGGAAAAGATTTATATATCAATTATGGATAATATTATCCAAATATGGATAATAAACACCTAATCCTCAATTTTCTGGGAAAGCATCCTAATGAGAGATACACTATGCATGGATTAAGCAAGGCACTGGGTATACCTTATGCGAGTTTCTACAGAACAATCAGCTCAATAAACGACTTATTGATTATACAGGAGATAGGAAGATCAAAAATAATCTCTCTTGACAAAGAGAATCCAATACTAAAAGCGCATCTAGCGGTTTCTTCTGATGAAGAAAGGAAAGACTACTTAGAAAAATATCCTACCATAAAAAAGATTTATCAGGAGCTTGACACAGAAGATATCGTGATATTGTTTGGCAGTTATGCTAAAAGAGCACAGACAGAAAAAAGCGATATTGACGTTTTAATCATAAACAAAGACGGAAAAAAAAGCATTTCCTTCGCAAAATACGAGCTGTTGTTCAAAATAAAAATCAATACTATCTTTATAACTAGAAAAGAATTTACCGTAATGCTCAAAGATATGCAAGAAAATGTTGGAAAGCAAGCGCTATACGACCATATAATCTTGCATGATCCAGAGGGATTTTGGAGGTGCGTTTTTAATGGAATTCGATAAGAAAGAATACCAAAGAATGTTCGAAGATGGCATTAATGAAAAAAGGACCAAAAAGTCATCCCAATCATTCAAAATAAGATTATTCCTCGAAAAGGCGGAGAATAGTTTATTGATTGCTCAGCACACAAAAGAGATTGCGCCCACGAAAGACCAGCCAAAAAAGCTATTTTGGGATTATTGGGCTATAACCCTCTCTTATTATTCCATGTTATATGCGGCAAAGGCAGCAATACTATCAAACGGATTTGAGGTTTCAGACCATGATGCCGCACAAATAGCGTTAGGGCATTTGTTGGTCCCGGATAAAATCGAAAGAGAAGACTTAGAAATCTTACATCAAGCCCACAGAATCTTTGAGGATGAATATATCCATTATTTTGAAGATGCCAAAACGGAAATTGTTCTACCACTAATAGCACTGCATTTGTCCAATCATGCGCAGCATTTGCTAATCAATTGGTTTGTGTAGGCAATAATGTCACTAATATCACCACAACCGGGGGTTGTTTGTTAGGGTCCTGTGCTAACACTACTATAGTAGAAACAACTGAAGAATGCCTATTTGGTTGCTCAAATGGAGCCTGTACACCTTCGGTTTGCGGGAATAATGTAACTGAAGGCAATGAAACATGCGATGATGGCAATTCAAATAACAACGATTCTTGCACCACGAGCTGTACCACAGCTGCCTGCGGAGATTTGTTTGTCCAGCCACCTGAAGATTGTGATGATGGGAATTCAAATGATACTGACTCGTGCTCCAATAGTTGCACTGCAAACTGTGTGGATTCTGACAACGATACAGTATGTGATCCAAGTGATAATTGTCCTGACTCTGAACCCAGAGAGCCAGTCAATGTACAAGGATGCGACCCATGGCAATTCTGCGAGACAGCGTATTGCGGCTTAGATTGTTTTGCCAAGGATTTTATAGCGATTGGAGATATTTCAGAGAACACAACTACTCCCTATGATTGCACAGTTGTCTTGCTGGAAGCAGAGGGAAGCTTCATACCTGCATGTGTGCCCTTAGAGTGCCAAGCCCCTTAGAGTTCTCCTTTAATGCATTATAGATGCATTCTTGTAGGAGTTCCTACACTTTTCAACTGGACAGTACCTTTAAATACTCTCATACAGTTTCTCGGCCCATGCCATCGTGCGATAAGTGCGTTGCCTTATGCTGTAAATACATCACTGTAGAATTAGCTGTGCCTAAGAACAGGAAGGCTTGGGATGAGATCAGATGGATGCTCATGCACGAGAACATTATAGTCTATCAGGATCTCGATGGTGACTGGATAGCTGAGTTCAGGACAAAATGCAAGCACCTCTATGAAAATAAATGTTCCATCTATGAGTCAAGGCCCCAGGTTTGCAGGGATCACCACACCCATGAATGCGAAGCAAATCCAGAGCCTTTTGCAAAAGTCATCTTCACCAAGCCCGAGCAGGTGGACGAATATCTAAAAAAGAACAAATCTTAGTCCACTAATCTTCGAATAAGTTTTTTCTTATCTCTCCCAGGACAATCCTTTCCCCATAAAACAAATATTCTATTAATCTTCCTCCAATATCTTTTGGGTGCAACTTTCATTAACTCTGCTTCAGTCTGGTGGGGCGTTTTTGTGCTGACGAGACCGAGCACATTAGAAATACGATGGACATGTGTGTCGACGCAAATGCCATCCTTGCCATAACACTCCGTTACGACTAAATTAGCAGTTTTCCTCCCAACGCCGGGGATAGTAACCAACTCTTCAATCGTATCCGGCACTTTAGTAAGCTTTGAGAGCATTATAGCAGCTTCAATAACATGTTTTGCCTTTGTGTTGTTGTAGTTAAGTCCGCTAAATATCTTTTTTACATCTGCAAATCGTGCCTTAGCTAGTTTTCCTAATGTCGGATATTTCTTAAAAAGATTTTCAGCAATAGGGATGGTTGTTTCATCCCTGCTTTGTGCAGACATGATGGTAGTGATGAGAACTTTCCAATCACTATCCCACCCTTCAGCCGCTAACCGTTTGGTAGAAGGCCCATATTTCTTTTCTGCCCTCTTAAATAACTTCAAAAATTCCTTTGTTTTCATTTTCTCATATAAACTCTCTTTTTTGACTCAGGAAGCCTTTCAATCGCATACCTGAGCATGGTCCGCGGCATCCTTAAATAATGTCTCTTTAAAAATCCTTCTTCAACAGCCTGATTCCGTTTGCCAACCTCCCTCAACATCCACCCCCCTGCTTTATGGATCAAATCATGCATATCATCCAACAATAACTCAGAGATCTTCAATACATCATCAAACTTTCCATTCTTGATAAAACTATAGGTGGATACTATCGAAATCCGCCGTTCCCATATGTTATCCGATTTTGCAAGCTTATACAAAACATCTTTCTTCTTACTAAGAAGATAAGCTCCCAATATCTTGTCAGCGCTTAAATCAACCAAATCCCAATTGTTTATCTTTTTAGTATGCGACAGATAAAAATCTACTACTCTTTTCTCATCTCCTCTCTGAAAGGCATGCACGAGGAGCAATATCGCTACCAATCGCTCTTCGTGGATTTTTGAATCAAGTAGCGCTTTGACATCAGGGAAAGATAGATCACCATATTTCTGGGCTATTTTCCGAGATTCAGGAACCGTAACACCGAGAAAGACATCTCCCTGGCCATATTCTCCCTCGCCGGTTTTGAAGAATCGCTGCAGAATCCTCGCTTTCTCACTATTGCCAGCTTCTCGTAAATCTCTTCTAATGGCATTTAAACCAGTTATTGTGATACCCATCCACCATCTGCAAAGATTGTATGCCCAGTCATGTATGACGCATCTTCTGAGGCCAAGAACACAGCAACTTTGGCAATCTCTTCAGGTTGGCCAACTCTGCCCATCGGGATCGCTTTAAGGAACTGCTTGGCTGATTCTGGATTATCCAATATCCCCTTAGTCATATCCGTCTCGATCACACCAGGACCGATAGCATTGACTCGTATGCCATGGGGAGCCAATTCCAGCGCCATTTCTTTTGTCAACTCGATGATGCCCCCTTTAGAAGCGCAATAATGCGCTAATTGCTGAAAACCAACCTTGCCTGCAATGGAAGCAATATTCACTATATTTCCTTTTACGTTGTTCTGCACCATGTGTTTCGCCACTGCCTGAGACATCAAGAACGTTCCACGTAAATTAACGGCGAGGGTCTGGTCCCACTCTTTTTCAGTTATCTTCAATAAAGGGTTGAAGTGCACAATGCCCGCATTATTAACGAGGATGTCAATCTTCCGGAACTGCTTCAATGCAGCTTTTACAATTGACGCAGCATCTCTCGATTTAGACACATCACCACAAGCTGCAATGGCATTGCCGCCCATCTTTTTTATCTCTGCCACAACCTTAAGCGCATTGGCCTTGTGCACACAGTTTACTACCACCTGTGCGCCTTCCTTGGCACATGCCAAGGCTATTGCCCTGCCAATACCTCTTCCAGAACCAGTAACAACCACATTCTTTCCCTTAAGCCTCATTCTCATCACCTCACTTGAATATCTTCCCAGTTTCCTGGCTCCAAAATAACAAATCAAGTTCATCCAAGGGAATCTTGATTTTTCTCGAAAATTGGCTAAACTTCTGTTCAATATCCATATATTTTTGCCTATTTAAGCTTTCTGGAATTGCCTCAATCACCTTATGTTTAACCAGGTTCCTAAGGATATGCCTGTCCAATATTGCCAAATCTCTATGCCCAACATTACGCAAAAAGTGCGATGCTTCCTTATATCCGATGCCTTTGACATTTTTGACTAGAAATTCCCTCAACTCAACAGACGGCATTCCTGTTATGTGCTCCCTTATGGAACCGAATTGCTTCTTTAATGTCTTTAAGTATTCTGACTTATGCTTATAAAATCGTGTTCTTCTTTTAAGGATAGGTGAAATCTTAAAATCCTTATATAAAAAATCCTTTTCTTTAAGGATTGAGACAATCTCATCGCATTTGAAGGCATTTGACTGAGGCGTCATCACGCAGAAACACAGCTCATAAAAAAAATCATCACTGGAAACTTTAGAGAAATCCCGTAACCTCTCTTGAATCTGTATTTTTCTCAGAGCATGCGCTTTTTGTAGATCCTCCATAGAACATCATAAAAGCAGTTTACTTTTAAATCTTTTTCAAAAGGCTTTCCACTAGTCCCACATCGTTCAGGACAAACAAATGCACTCCTGGAGCGCCCATTGCTTTAAGTTTCTTTATCATAGCAGCAGTATAGCTGATGCCAGCTTCATATGCCTGGGCTTCTGTTTTCGCTTCTCCAAGCAATCGCATTATCTCTGTATTAACCTTTAGACCAAAAAACTTCTCGACTGATTCAGCCTGTTTGGGGTCTACCAACGGCCTGATTCCTGCAAGCACCGGCACCCTAATTCCTGCTTTCCGTAAGCTATCCACATATGCTTTATATTCTTCAAAAGAGAATACCATCTGAGTTATGATGACATCAGCGCCAGCCTCAATCTTCGCCTTGATATGCTCAATTTCATCTTCAATAGGATCTTCAGGATGCCCTGCCACAATGATGCAGAAATCAGTCTTGAGGCCAGCTCTTGATTTTTCGTCAACATTCTTCCTAGGCACATATATTCCTGCATTCATATCCTTAATTTGTCTGACCAGGGGATACGCATACGTATAGTCGCCGTCCCAGGCTTCATCTTTCTGGCCTGCCGGAGGATCTCCGCGTAAGGCAAGGATATTCTTGATGCCGAAATAATAAAGGTCCATGAGCTCATTCTCTATCTCATGCACTGTTCTCTCCCTGCATACAAAATGGGCAATGGTCTTGATACCATATCTCTCTTGGGCGAAGTAAGAGATAGGCAATGTGCCGCCCCGCAAGCTGCCGCCTGCTCCTTTGGTGACACTTACAAAATCAACCTTTCCCTTAAGCTGTTCTAGCTTTTCCCACATCTCATCCGCAGGGCTGCCATTCCGCGGAGGGACCAACTCTACAGAGATAGTGAATTTCTTACTCTTCAGGATATCAGTGATCCGTGCCATTCCCCTCAGATACGCACTTTCATTTAAAAAGCTTTTTGTGGGGAATAGTAGGATTGGAATAATGCACCATAACCTTTAAATATAAGTCCACATAATGAACTGATTAGTCCACAATGAGAACAGATATAATATCATTTGTAACCACATCTGAGAACAGGAAGAGAGTAGTCACAACACTTTTGGAATACCCTAAGAGGCAATGGGGTTGCTCAGTTTTGGAGGAATTAACTAAGCTGCCTCATGCAACCGTGTACCGAACCATAGCGGGCTTGACTGGGTTTGGCTTACTCAAGACCATTAAAATAAACAAGAAAACCATAATATACGAATTGGTCAACGATTCTCCATTGAGGGGTGAATTGGTGAGAGTACTCAATATCGAGAGAATAACATCTGAGAAAATAGCAAGGATTCTTGTAGGCAATATAAACAAAGAAATCGGATCTGCGATTCTGTATGGTTCTGCCGTTACTGGCAATGCTAAGCCCAGCTCAGACATAGACATTTTGGTGGTTTTAAATGAGTTTGATAGGGTAAAAGAGAGGAGCATACAGGACAAGGCATCAGAACTATCTTCTAGATTCAATAAAACCATATCAGTAACGGTAATCAGCTCAAAAGAAGCAAAAAAGAACGATAACTTCATCAAATCAGTCAAAAAACACATGGTGTTGTTGTATGGAAAAGAACCATTTTGAGCAGGCGAAGTTATGGTCGAAATCCGCAGAGTACATAGCAGATTCAGATAGCGAAGCAAAATATGCAGTAGCTGTTTCGATGGTGATACATGCGATCATAAAAGCCAATGATGCCCTAACCTTCAAATTCATGGCAACTACTGCCAGACGCCATGATGATGCCCGAAGACTTTTTGAAGATCTGATCAAAAAGAATTTTGTAAAAGCAGAATACAGCAACTATAAGCAGATAATCCAGGATGCCATCAACAACAAAGCACAAGCAGACTACAGAGGGGCATTCTTTAGCAAGCAAGATTTTGAGGATATGAAAAGAAAGGCCGAGAGATTCATCAGGATGGCTGGGGAAATCATCAGGTGAGCAATCGCAGAATCTTTTCTCTGTTAAATTCATTCCGTTCCATTATCCTGATTATCTTAGCAGGTCTCTCGCTCAGAACAATAACCCTATCACTGAGCCTGAGCGCTTCATCAATGTCGTGCGTTACCAACAAAATAGTCAGATTAAGCTCTTTTTTCAGTTTCATCAAAAGATCTTGCATCCTTAGCTTAGTGAGACAGTCTAATGAGCCAAAAGGCTCATCCATCAACAATATTTCTGGTTTATTTGCTAAAGCTCTTGCAATACCAACCCTCTGCTTCATCCCTTCAGAAATCTGGTTAGGATAAAAGTTCTTGAATGGAGAAAGTCCAACCTCTTTCAGGATTGTTCTGGTAATTTTAGCAACTTCAGTTATGGATTTGCCCTGATTTAATGGTCCCACTGCAATATTTTCACTCACATTCATCCAGGGGAATAAGTTATGATCCTGGAAAACAAAGCAGATAGTGCCATTAACACTGATCTTACCTTCTGTTCTTTCCGTAAATCCGTGGATTAAGTGCAATAAAGTGGTTTTACCACATCCACTGGGGCCGATAACCGAAACAAACTCCCCTCTTTTAACATTAAAAGATATATCTTTGATTATTTTTAATCTACCAAAACTCTTATTCAGATTTTTAACAGTTATTTCAGTTTTCATTTTTCCAGGGGGTTAGTTTTTTTGAAATACTTAGGAAAAATCTATCAATAACCAATCCAATTATTCCTAAGATTATAATATAACCAATCATCAAATCTATCTTATACACTGACTGAAGAAATGATAGTCGATATCCTATTCCGAAGTACGCGCCAAGCATTTCAGCAGCAACTAAAACCGAAAAGGCGAAGCTTATCCCTAACCGTGCGCCATTTAAGATGTAAGGCAAAGAACCTTTCATAATAATTTCTTTTATTAAGAATAATTTCCTGATGTTTAAGCTTTTGGCAACTAACCTGTATTTTTCCTCGATATTCTGAACACCATTGAAGGTGCTTATCCATACAGGAAAAAAGGCAGTGAAAGCCAGCAATAAGACTTTTGGAGATTCTCCGATCCCAAACCACACAATAAATAACGGAACTAACGCTAACGGTGGTATAAACCTGAAAAAATTAGCAAGCTGGCCAAATGTTTCATTGGCAAAAGCAAATTCTCCAGTAATTAAACCAAATAAAATTCCTGCTAAAATGCCAATGAGAGCTCCTGCAATTAATCGTGCTAAACTTACAGACATATCAATAAATATTTGTTTTGATTCAAATAATGATAAAAAAACCCTTATTGGGCTTGGAAATAATGTTTTATTTACATCAAACACCATAGTTAAAACTTGCCAGAGAACTAAAAATACAAAAAAAGATAAAAAAGATTTGTTTTTCATTTGACATTTTATTTTTGTATCAAGTATGTATCACTGGAAAATACATTTTTAAACTCAGTAAATCGCTTTCAATAGTTAATCGCATTCCTCCAAGTTCCCTTGCTCTAGCATAAGTTTCGTTCGCATCTTTTAAAGAAGAATCCTTGCCTATAATACCATAATAGATTATATCCGGAACCCATAATATGTTGGTGCGTAACATAAGATACATGTCGAATGCGGCGTCTTTAGCCCACATTCCTGATTTTGCTGCCGCTGGATCGCCTAATGTTAAGCCGACAAACATAGCGAACGGTAAAATTTCATCATCGAGTAGAACACCTGCTGCCTTGACAGCATCATCAAGGCAATAAGCCTGATGTGTTCTAACTACATAATTTCTGGCTTCTAAAAAATGTTTATAGTTATTTAAAACCCGTCTTTCGTCATGAATGACTAATACTAGCGGTTTTGGTTCAGCAACCAACATATTATATCTCCACCACTTTCGGATTTATCTCTTTAAGGTATTCTGTGTTGATAAACTCATCAAAGTCAGGGATACGCTCACTTGAGCTTAACCCATTTTTTATAGCCCATTCAGCTTCCTGCTGCAGATACTCTGTTAAGACATTGTTAAGCACAACCCCTATGTTCTGCTTTTGCAGCATTTCTTTGGTAGTTTCTAGATCAACACCAGAATAATCAGACACTATTCTGATGGAATCCTCTGGATTTTCTGTGTAATATTCTTCTGCTTTGACTAAAGCCTTAATGAATTTGGTTATAGTATCTGAATTCTCAAAATCTTTCATAACCACTATATTCCATGTTTCACCATATATGTCAGAATCGCTGAACACCGTTACCTTATCAGTACCCAGCTGCTTGATTGCTATTGAAGGAGAAGGCTCAAAAACAATAAATGCATCTATGTCCCCCCTGACTAGCGAAGTTATCATGTCCGGTGGGGTTAGATACACGATTTTAGCATCTTTGATTTTATATTTCGTTATGAATGCATCAGCGAAAAACATGGGGCCGCCGCCCTTTGTTGTCGCGATCCTTTTGCCTGATAAATCTGATGGTTTGTTAATTCCAGCATCTTTTCTTGCGACAACCTGGATGTTATCAGTTGAATATTCTATTGTTGCAACAACAGATATTTTTTGGTCTGCCAATGCTGCTAATGTAATAGGCACATCTGCGGTAGTAGCAATATCAGCTCCACCTCCAATAAGTGCATCTAGAGCTAACTTTCCTGTTGCAAAAGCATGATAGTTTACTTTAAGGCCTTGTTCTGTAAAATAGCCTTTTTCCTGCGCAATATGAACCAGTGCGGAATTAGGAATGGTGTTTATCGCAAGATCAACTTCTTGTAATCCATACGCTGCTGCTCCTGTCGGATTATTTGAATTTATTAATAATCCGATAGCAACTAACGCAATTAAACTAACTACTATTCCAACTAATATTTTTTTGTTTTTGTTCATTTTTTCACCTTTTCTTATACAATCATCCTATCAGATATTTTTCGCCTTAGTGTCTGGAGGCCATAATAATCTTTACTAACAAAAGTTGCATGTCTATCTTTTGTCAGCTCCAAAGCAAAGTCTGCATTTACACCAAAGAAAATTATCGGTACAGTTCTATCAACTTCTCTAACTCTTTGTAATAAATCCGTAGGGGGAAGTGGATAAACCTCACTAATAACTGTATGGTTTGGTCCTTTCTTAACTTCATCAATAAGCTGTTCAGGACTAGTAACTATATCAACTTGTGAAAATGGCTTAATAGAAGCAACTGATGTTGCTATCAGGTATCTGCTTACTGAAGATGGATCATATACTATGATTCTTCCACAATGGTATGGGTTTACTCCTTTAATTGTACCTCCCCGCATGGAAGCATTTCTAATATCTGTATTTTTAGCACCTGTGCAATAATATAAACTATGTCGAATATAAGACATCCATTTTTTTTCGAATTCTGCGGGTTGGTCCCTAAACAGGTCATTTAACAAATGGGAAAGCAGCGCCTTAAATTTTGCTGCTGTATCATATCTTTCCCTACCTTTTTTTGCACCAATCTGTTGCGCATATGAAGATATAACGTCAATATCATTTGCTATTTCTGTCCTATTCTCCCCTAAATATCCCGACCTCAAAGCAGAAACTCCAAGACACACATCAAAGAAAGAATCATCAAATAAAGCATTATTCCCATAATAATCTGAAATATTGGGATTGCTTTCAAGCGCTAATCTCTTAAAAAGATTCATCCTTAAATTATAGCCTTCTGATCCTCCATCAAACCTATCTATAATATAAGGCGAACGAATATAATCAATTATTTCAGAAAGGACTGCTTTCGCCAATTTAGGATCTTTCCATAATGAAAAGTTTTGAGTACGATGAAAATCAATAAAATCACCCCAATTCTCGCATTCTATAATGCCTTCAATCTCTGGGAGCTTCAAAAGTGATTCACGAGCGGCATTCCATGATGTACCTAATCTTTCTTCTAAATGTTGGCTTGTTAGTTGAGTCATTTTTTAACCACTCATTAGTTAAGATTAGGTAGCTTATTAATTAATCTTTGTCCTCCTTTAAAGAGACTACAACAGAAAGTTTAATAAATACTGCACGGTTAACATAAGTTACAACCCAACCGAAGAGCGGAGCGATGAGGCGTAAAGATTGATTTAATGAAGAGTGATTTAATATAAAATCAATAAAATACGAACATTTAAATAGTATAGTTACTTCATAAGGTAATATGAATAAGAATATATTAAATAAGATATTGGAAAACAAACAGCTGTTCATACCGCTGATCTTTACAGAGAAGCAGTTTAATATACTGCAAAAATACGAAGAAAACAAAAAACTGAACAATGCAGAAAAAAAAGCATTATACACCTCAATAACAAATAAAATGAAAGCGCTTGAAGTTATTAAAATAGAAACTGATGCTGAATATTTTATCAACGGCAGAAATAAGATAATCCCGCAAAGATTAGAAGAAGCCAAAAAGATAATAAACGAATACTCAAAAAGATATGATAGGGTTTTCATAAGCGGCTCTTTCCTGTTTGCAAAAGAATACGGCGATATTGACATATTTATAGTAAGAGACCGGAAATACGATGAAAAATGGGAAGATAAAAGGCATATTGTTTTTGTTACAGAAAAAAGATTGACCAGGCCAGTATTCCAGTCAGCAGCCATGATTTCTATTGCTAATTTTATTATACCTTCAAAAATGAAAGAACTCCCCATAAAGCTTGGCGAGTTTATGTCTTCTTATCATGAAGCTATCATCGAGATAGATTCTGATTATGATCGAGATCTCGCTCGTTATATTGTCTTCACTTATTATCTGAGGATAAAGAAAAGGCTATTGGATGGTTCAGAGCTTAGCGCCATCAACAAATCAATAGATCAGGATGACGTTGACAGAATGGTGAAAGAGACCCTTACAAAATATTTTTCACGTTCTTATCTTTATGTAGAAATTCATGAATATATCAAAACCCTTGATGATTTTATCAAATCAGAAAAAAATGTTGATAACCTAAAAAGGTATAAATCATTATACGAGGAGATTATATATGACACCAGAAGAAGCAAAGCAACATCTGCATAACCTCTTAGGCCCGCAATTGGTTTTTAATAAGGAATTTGATAAATACTTTTCTATTTTGAAAGATTCAATGCAACAGAGTTTGATGAGTTGGTGCAAGAATTGTAAAGATGATGTTGCAGAGGGATCTGTTCCTGATAATTCTAAATTCAAAGACAGATGGGTCTTTTTTAGAAAAATAGGAAGTGATGTCAGATGCACGCTAGTCAAACTAAAAAATTCTGATTTCATTGAAATCCACCTGACAGACCACAAAGAATATGATGATATAAGGCTTATGTTTGGCTATAAGAAAAGCTCATATTACGGGAGTTAAAAATGGATGCAAAACTATTGCAGGAAATCGGTTTGACCAACAGCGAAATATTAGTTTACACAACATTGCTTAAAACAGGCTCAATCAAGGTCGGGCAATTAATCAAAGAAGTTTCCCTCCATAGAAGCAGGGTTTATGAAGCAATCAACAGGTTAACCGATAAAGGATTGGTTTCTTATGTTATTAAAAACAACGTCAAGTTCTTTGAAGCGACTGACCCAGAGAGATTATTGTCATATCTTGAAGAGCAAAAAGAAAGATTAAACGAAAAAGAAAAAGATATTAAAAAAATTATTCCTGAGCTAAAAAAACATGTTCCTTTAATGCCAAATGCAGAAGCCCATGTTTTTTATGGTAAAGAAGGATTTAAGACTATACGGAAGGATGTTTTAAAGCAAAAACAAACATTATACCTTATTGGCGCTGTTGGAAAAGAGGATTCACTGCAATATTTCTTCCCAAATTTTGATAAATTAAGGATAAAAAATAAGATAAAATGGAAGATACTCTATGACCACGAAGTCAAAGGCAAGCCAATAACAAGACTGCCCCTGATGGAAACTAAATTCCTTCCCAAAGAATATTCAAGCCCTGCAGTCATAAACATCTATGCAGACCGGGTAGTCAATGTATTATGGGAAGGCGATACTCCCATAAGCTTCATGATAATAAATAAAAAAATAGCTGATTCCTACCGGAAGTGGTTTCAGCTCTTATGGGATGCTAGACCCACACACTCAGAACCATACCGATGATAATTATGGCTATGACATAATACCCCATATTAAGCAAAAACAGTCCCAAATTCTGCTTCTCCCAGAGCGCCGCTTCAAGGTTTATCATAGCAACAATTCCAATGCCGGCAATGGCGCCAACCAGTGCTCCAATGCCAACACTTCTGAATGGGATCAAGTTTAGCGCAAGGGCAATGATATACGCTATCACAATCTTTGAAAGGATGCCTACCATAATTGGGGCTGCCATGGAATCTTTCTTTGCCTTTTTCATGTCTCTTTTAGTTATACCCTTCAGCTTCATCCACACTTTTCCAAATAAAGGCCCATACCAAAGAAATCCAAACGCAACGCCAAGCAAAGCAGCTGCAATCACTGCCAGCACATTCACATCAAAGTTCATTTTCATCTTCCTCCACTTTTTTGTCAACAATCTCCTTTAATTTCATTGCACCTTCTTCTATTTTCTGCAGGTAGGTAATATCACCAAAATTGTCTCGACCGCATTCTTCACAGTAGTAATCATTCGTATCCTTTACCGTGTGCGTAGCTTCCAGCCCGCATATGACGCATCTCTTCATGAAAATGAAACCAATCTTCTCTTCTTAAGTCGCATGAAGACTAGTCCATTCCTGAACTCTATCTGCTTATGAACATAAGAATACCCAACTTTCTGTACTATATCTACTACTCCCTTCTCCAACATATTCCACCCCCCACAAACCTTTACATTGGGCGCTGCCCATTAATAAACCTATTGCCAATTGAGGCATATAAATACAAGAGTAGTATACAAATTAATACACTCATGCCTTGCTTTGGGGCTTTTTCAATCCAATTTTCAGCTTTAAATAAATATGATGGACAAAAGCAGTTAGGTGAGCCATGATGAAAATCACAATCACAGCCTGTGTGAGGCTTAATACCAGGTTTCCGAACAGGAAATCGAACAACCTCATTAAAATTCCCAGATCAGCCTGCACCAGAATAAAGACAGTGAGAAATGCCCCTATCAGATAATACACGTGCATCTTGTTTTCTCTTAGGTCAACTCTTGCCCTCAGTGCCACAATGACGAGAAGACCTATGTTGACAAGCAATGCTGGAGTGCTTATGAGGCTCTGTGCCAAGAAAGCGAATGCGATGATGAGCACAATAAGCACAGCAAATTCTATCATGCGCCTCTATTATGTTCCATGGTATAAAAACTTTACTTTTTGGAATACACTCCCATCAGGCTTGCTTCATCAATCTTGTTCACTTCAACCTGTTTGTAGAATTCTTTCTTGTTAGAAGCATCGAAGTTCTTCACTTTCAGCGCATATACTTTAAAGAAGTACCGATGTTTGCCAGATGGAGGGCATGGCCCGTCATAGCGTCCTTCCCCAAAATCATTCAATACCTGCTCACCAGGAACTCCATTTTCACTTATCCTGCTCAGGTTAGCAGGGATACCCTTCACTAACCAGTGTGTCCAAATTCCACCAGGCGCATCAGGATCATCGACAATAAGCGCAAGGCTTTTAGCATCTGAAGGTACACCCTCAATGACCAATGCAGGATTTATATCATCTCCCTGGCAGGTGAATTTAGCTGGTATGGAATCTCCTCCCTCAAAAGCTGGTGAGCTGATTTTCATAGTATCGCCTCCTTGTATAATTTCATCTTGTGTAGCTGTGCATCCTGCTAAAATGAGCAGCAATGCAATCAGCCACTTCATGTAGATGCCGCCTTTCTTTTGTATATCCTGAACGTAAATTCATCACAATCCTTTGACTGAGTAACTTTCCATTCAGCCATATCAAACTTCGGAAAATAAGCATCTCCATCATACTCTTTTTTTATCCAGGATAGGTATAGGGCATCTGAAAAAGGCAGCATCTGTTTGTAAATCTCCCCGCCACCCAGGCAAAATATCTCAGTACCGTACTTTTGTGCCTTTTCCAAAGCCTCCTGGGGGCTTCTTACCACATCAATGCCAGGTTGTGGCTTCATGCTCCTGCTAATGACGATGTAGTTTTTTTTGCTGGTATCATGCCTTTCTGCAGATTCGAATGTCTTCCTGCCCATGATCAAAGTTTTTCCTTTGACAAAACTCTGAAAAAGTTTCTTTTCTTCAGGAATATCCCAGAGCATTTTCCCTTTGCTGCCTAGCACATGATTCTTTGTCAGCGCAGCAATGATGATCATTTTTTTGCATAAATCCTGAATGTAAATTCAGCATGGTCTTCTTCCTTTTCCACTTTCCAATCCTTTTCACCAAAATCCGGGAAGCAGGCATCCCCTACATACTCTTTTTTGATAAGTGAGAGAAACATCTTATCGGCATACGGTAGGCCAAGTTCATATATCTGTGCTCCGCCGATGATAAATATATCTTTCTTGAACTCTTTAGCTTTAGCAAGCGCTTCCTCAATTGTTCTGCAAACTATAATGCCCTGTGATTTCGGCATCGAGCTGCTTACCACTATATTGACTCGTTTGGGCAAGGTTTTCCCGATGCTTTCAAAGGTCTTCCTCCCCATTATGACCACAGAATCCTTAGTATGCTTCTGAAACACAGCCATCTCTTCGGGAATGTTCCAAGGCAATCTATTATTTTTGCCAATGACATGATTCTGAGCAGTCATGGCCGAGATGAGCGCTATCATACTGCCATCTCTCCCTTGATGGGGGGATGATGTTTATACTTCTCTAAAGCAATATCTCCCATAGTGAACTTGTTGATGTCCTTTATTGCAGGATTTAGTCTCAACGCTGGCAGTGTTAGCGGTTTTCTGCGCAACTGCTCCCTTACCTGGTCAAAATGGTTGTGATATATATGAGCATCACCTAAAGTATGAATGAATTCATGTGCTTTAGTATCAGTAACTTGGCTAATCAAATGCAGCAACAATGAGTAGGAGGCTATATTGAATGGCACACCCAAAAACATATCACAACTTCTTTGATACATCTGCAATGATAGTTTATCCTTATCCACAAAAAATTGGCAGAACATATGGCACGGCGGCAGAGCCATCAGATGCAGCTCGCCCGGATTCCATGCAGTTAAGATAATTCTTCTGCTGGCGGGATTTTCTTTAATTAATTTGATCACATTAGCTATCTGATCAACCTTTCCCTCAGGCCCATTCCAGGATCTCCATTGGACCCCATAGACTCTTCCCAGGTCTCCCTCAAATTTTGCCTTGGGTTTCCAATATTCTGCTTGTGCATTGGCAGTCCAAATGGTCTTTTGCTTCCCTAAGATTTGTTTTAATCTGTTTTCGTCTCCGGATCCCTCAAGGAACCAGAGCAATTCAGAGACAACAGATTTCCATGCGAGCTGCTTGGTCGTCATGGCAGGAAACCCATCTTCCATATTGAACCTCATCTGAGCACCGAAGACTGATCTGGCTCCCACACCAGTCCGGTCTACCCGATCTGAGCCATGTTCCAGAATATGTTTCAATAAATCTAGGTATTGTTGCATAAACTCCCCATAGAATAAGGAGCTACCTTTCTTTAAAAGTATTGCTGTTCTAGAGTATATGCGGGGAGGAGGATTGAACCCGCCGCATTTCTTTTCCAAAGAAATGTGGAAAGAAAGGGTACCATCTTCGCTGCTGCTCGATGGCACTAATGCGGGAAGGAGGATTCGAACCCCCGTAAGCACTAAGCTACATGGCCCTGAACCATGCCCGTTTGGCCACTCCGGCATCCCCGCTTGGGAACAAGAATAAAGTATATTATTTTTAAATGTGTTGGAAAGATGCGGGGAAGAGGATTCGAACCCCTGTAAGCACTAAGCTAATAGGTCCTAAGCCTATCCCGTTTGGCCACTCCGGCATCCCCGCAGCAAGACTGCCGAGGTTTTACATCATTTAAATAATTATCGTTGGATCAGGGTCCGGTTAATGGCGTCTTTGGGAACATCTTTGGAGAACAAATCCTTGATGCGGCTAAAGAAACGTGGATCCCGATAGCTCTCGCCCACTATGCTTCCGGCGAGCTTCCTGAATTCAATGGAGCTGTCAGCCAGCGGCTTGTGCAGTGCTACTGGATTAGTATGGGCTACTGATTCCGGAACCCTGATGTCATGGGGAATCACGCTGAGCACTGGCACACCTGCTGCTTCCTCAATGTCATGTATGCTCAGCTCAAATCCTTTGTTATACACCTTATTAAGAATTAGTCCGGTTATAGGTGTTTTTCTTTCCTTTGCCAACTTGATGGCTCGTAACGTAGTACTCAAGGTAGGGTAATCCGGACTTGACACCACAAGCAGTTCATCTGACGCAATCATGGTGGCTAAAATCTCATCATTTAAATTAGGTGAGGAATCAATAAGTATTATGTCATATATACTTTTTAAATGCTCAATCTTGTTTTTGAGCTTGAAGGGATTGACCTTTTTTGATAGATACGCTGCGGGCATGAGATGGAAACCTTCGGCATGTTCATAGATCGCTTGATGTGCCTGAACCCTGTCCAGCAGCACATCATGGAGGGTAAGCTCCGGATTTACCAAACCGAGGTGCAGGGCAAGGTTGGGGGCAGAGAAATTTGCATCAATGACCAGCACTTTCTTGTGGAAATCTTTTGCCAATGAAGCTCCTAGATTAGCCACTGCAGTGGTTTTTCCCACACCTCCCTTGAGGCTGATTATTCCTACGGTTTTTCCAGTCATTCTGCATACACCTCTTTAAGATTTGAGATAATATCCTTCCTTGAATCATTTTTCATTATACGCAAATATAATCTACCTACTTTCGCTTTCGGAGCAGCTTCAGTATCTACAATGTTGAACCCAGCTGCCTGGAGTGCTTTTCGGTCATCATCAGGTGGTACGAACACAGGCTGTCTGTCAAGCATGACTGGTTTCGTTGAGTTATCTTGTTCGTCTAAGGCGTATACCTCCTGCAGCTGACGAAGTAAACTCTCATTGTCAGAACTGATCTTTTTCAGGGGTGGTGAGGCAATGCTTTCTGCAGAAACATCTTGCACTGTTATGGGTTCCAGAGTTTCAGATATTTTTTCAGCAGTTCTTTGTTCAGGTATCTGAACTGAAACAATGTTATCAGTTGATTTCTCCATAGGTTCAATCACCAAACTACTATTACTCTGTTCTGCCATCTGAAATGGAGTTGCTTTGTTAGATTCCTGCGCAGCTATCCCTTCCAATTCATGCAGCAAATTGTCTATCTGAGTATATTGTCTTTTAGATTTAGACAACTGATGGTCAATCTCATCAAATTTGCTGGGCTGCATCGCTTCAAACCTTTTTTTGGAATGATTATCAATTATCTCTCTTATTTTGTCAAAGAAGCTGGTCATTCAACTTTCACCCCTTTCCCAAACATTAATGTTGCTGATCTTATACCCCTTGATCTTGCCGGCTAACTGCAGCTTGAGGCAGTGTGACTGCACCGAGTGCCATGCTCTGCCTATCCTGCTGCCCAAATCTCTCGTTGAGATCGGCTTCTCAGTAGAATCCAGGACTTGCAGGATATCCTTGTCAATCTTCTGCGCCCGTTTATGCACTATGCCAGCCATCAATCCACCTTTCCTTCTGCCGTATATAAGCTTTCATGACTACCGACTAGTAGATGCGAGTATTCAAATCAATATTAATACTAATTAAAATACCAACAATAGAATGAATATTAATACCAATGTAGTATTCTATAAACTATATTTCATAAAAGATATTTACAATCTTCAAAACTTTCACAAAATTTATAAAGGGATTATTTGCGCATAAATCCGATGAGAAGCTACATACTGGTATTGGCTTTAATGGCCGCACTGCTGCTGACAGCCTGTAATCTCCAGCCCAAGGAGGGTTGTGCTGCGCTTTCAGGCCAATCTAATATAGATGATTGTTATTACCAGCAAGCCATATCCAATGCTAACCTTAGTGTGTGCGACAATATCCAGCTGGATCCGTTGAAGGAATCATGCATCTCTGAGGTTGCAGTAGCATTGAACGATCTGTCGCTTTGCGAAACCCTGAATGAAACAACCCAGGGAACATGCATAGCAAAGATTGCGCTGGAAAGAGGAAATGAGACTCTATGCTTCACTATCAATTCAACGTATTGGTGGGATATATGTTTCTATGATCTGGGCGTGCTTAAGCAGGATCCAGAAATCTGCGATGAAATGGATCTGCTATCTGACAGAAGGGACGAGTGCTTCGTTACGGTATCTAATCTAAAGCATGATGAGTCTGTCTGTAGGATGGTTGGGAACTCAGCGAAACAATATAGGTGCTACATCACCCAAGCAGTTGAAAAAGGAGAACCTTCCATCTGTGATAAGATAGATGACAAAATATGGCGAGAAGGGAATTGCATCAAAAAGGTAGCTGAGGAAGCGGATAACAGCTCAATCTGCCAAATAATAACTATAGATAAGATAAAGCAGGATTGCCTGGATAAATTCAACTGATTATTTTTTCTGCCAGCTGTATTCTCTCATGCGGGCAGACTTGCCGTATCCGCAGCTGGCGCATTTATGCTTTCTCATGTGGTAGGTCCGTTTGCCGCATCTTCTGCAATGTATCATATTGCTCGTACCGGACTTCTTGCCCATAGAAGCAGTTCCTTTTGTCATCTTTATTCAGGGGAAATAATCGTTATAGTGTCGCCCCGTATGAATACGACGCCAATCTTCCGCTTGACTTCTCCGCTCTCCCGCTCTTCGGCTCCTTCTAGGACGACATTGATGTGTATGTCAAATGCTTTCAGAATTCCGGTGTATTGCTTGTTATTCTTAAGCTCTACAATTACTCTTTTATCTCGCGCCCTGTTGAGGGCATCCAATGGTCTTGATGCTTCTGTCATGTGTACTCCCCTCCAAAAAATGGAATACCATTAGGATAGTCGGTTAGTATTTAAACCTTTTGATTGAAAATTAGCCTGTTCAATTTGATAATCAGTTCACACATTTAATAATTAGCTCAAATTTCCATGCTTTCGGTGATTAACATGGAAACCTTAAATGAAAAAAAAGA
>Ga0209542_10005054_pt1 | contig 26699 bp, 24 predicted proteins | sample RifCSPhighO2_01_FD_184028 | JGI IMG/M metagenome (GOLD analysis project Ga0209542, IMG submission 184028) | Soil microbial communities from Rifle, Colorado - Rifle CSP2_plank highO2_0.1 (SPAdes) (version 2) | ecosystem: Environmental > Terrestrial > Deep subsurface > Rock core/Sediment ...
TTATCGTCGACGAGTACGGTGCCGATGCCTTGCGCTACTATCTCGCACGGCATATAAATCCGTTTGAGGATAGCGACTTCACGATGGAGAAATTCAAAGAGACGTACAATGCCGACCTCGCGAACGGCCTCGGCAATCTCGCCGCACGCATCATGGCGCTCGCGGAGATGCATCTGCCCGCGCCGATTTCGCGGCCGGAGCCGAAGGGGTTTCCATCCGAATATGCGGATGCCCTCGATACGTACGGATACAACCGCGCGCTTGATTTCGTGTGGGGGCAGATCCAGGAACTCGACCAGAAGATTACCGACACGAAGCCGTTCAAAACGGTGAAGGAAGATCCGGAAAAGGGACGTGCGCAAATCGCGGAACTTGCGATAGGACTCTACGCGATCGCCCGGATGTTGAACCCCTTCATGCCGGAGGCGAACACGCTCATCAAGGGAGCGGTGCTTGCGAATAAGAAACCGGCGAATCTTTTCCCGCGCAAAGAATGAACACTCTCATATTCTTAAGAATGTAAGAATGTCATGAAGTATTTCGACGCACATACGCACGTGAACTTCGCGGCCTACAAGGATGACCGCGAGCAGACGATCTTGCGCGCGAAGGACGCAGGAGTCGGGATGAATGTCGTAGGAACACAACTTGACACGTCATCGGCTGCCGTGGCGCTCGCGGAGAGATACGACAATGTATATGCGACTATCGGGCTTCATCCCGTCCACACGACGAAGTCGTACCACGACGTGAAAGAGCTTGGCCCCTCCTTCGCCGAGGATTCGAAGGGCAAGGGAGGACAGGAAGGATTCACATCGCGCGGGGAAGTATTTGACGCCGCTGTCTACGAGGCACTCGGCAAGAGTCCGCGCGTCATCGCGGTCGGCGAGTGCGGTCTTGATTACTACCGCTCTGAAGAAAGTACCAAAGCCGTTCAGAAAGACGCTTTTATCCAGCAGATAGAATTGGCAAACAAGCTGAACAAGCCACTGATGCTCCATATAAGACCTGCCCTCCATAGCCTTGGCGACGGAGGGAATGCCTATGATGATGCGCTCGAAATAATCAAAGCGCATGCAAAAGTCCGCGGCGACGTACACTTTTTCGCGGGAGACTGGAGTATCGCGAAGAAATTTCTTGATATCGGCTTCACCCTCTCATTCACCGGCGTTATCACGTTCACGCACGATTACGATGAGGTCGTTAAAAATGCCCCGCTCGACATGCTTCTTTCCGAAACCGATGCGCCCTACGTGACGCCCGTGCCTAACCGCGGGAAACGCAACGAACCCGCGTATGTCATCGAAGTCGTACGTACCATTGCGATGATAAAGGGAGAAGATATGGATAGGGTTTCCGAGCAATTATTGGCAAATGCCCGGCGTGTCTTTAATTTCTAGGCCACTATTGCTTAGTGGCTAGCAATCGTGCTAAAGTGCCCGCTACATGACTACTGAAGAAACAGCGCTGGTGGACGCAGATTTAAGCGTTGCGACGTCCATTGAAGACTCAAGGAAAGAGGCGCGCATATACGAAATAGGCTACCACATCATCCCGACCGTGAAGGAGGAGAATATTGAAAAAATCGTCGGAGAAATACGCAGTGCCATTGAAAAGGATGGGGGCTCATTCATTGCCGAGGGGGCGCCTTCGTTGATGAAGCTTTCTTATGCAATGTCGGCGCGAGAAGGGGACAGGCGCGTCGAGCACGACCGCGCATATTTCGGGTGGATAAAATTTGAAGCTGGAATGGAAATCGTCGTCGCGCTTTCCGAGATGCTGAAGAAAGACCCGAGCTTCCTGCGCTTTGTCATTTTCAGGACGGTGCGCGAGGATACGCGTGCGAAAATGAAAGCACCGACCTTGCGCGAAGTGAAACGCACAGACACCATCAAGTCCGCGCCCCGCCGCGCTCCGACCGAGGAAAGCGCCGCCCCTGTTTCTGAAGTGGACCTTGAAAAAGCGCTTCAGGACATAACGACAGAATGAGTAGACGACCTACAGTTGACAGTGAACGGTTAAATACGAATACACAAACAAAACAGGTAGCAAATTCTTCTATAAACTGTAAACTGTCACCTGTAAACTGATTCAATATGTACATCAATAAAGTAATTCTCTTTGGAAATCTGACGCGCGATCCGGAATTGAAGGCGCTCCCTTCCGGTATGAATGTCGTGAATTTTTCTATCGCGACGAACCGAGTTTTCCGCGACCGTGAGGGCAAGAAGCAGGAACAGACCGAATTTCACAACATCGTCGTTTTTGGGCGTCAGGCAGACACGGTTGCACAGTACATGAAGAAAGGAAGCTCGGTATTTATCGAGGGGCGTTTACAGACTAGGAACTGGGACGACAAGACAAGCGGCGAGAAAAAGTACCGCACAGAAATAATCGCTGATAGGGTGCAGTTCGGTCCGAAAGGCGGCGGGAGCGCTATGCCGAGGGGGGAGGGCGGAGGAAAACGCGAGGAGCAACCGGAAGCGGAAATGTCTGGCGGCTCAGGCATCGACTATCCTAAAGATGACATTAATCCCGACGATATTCCGTTTTAATTTTCTATAAGATCATTTCATTCGTTAAGAAAATCTAACTATGTCAAATAACATTCTCACGCAGAACGATATCCAGCACGTTGATTACAAGGACGTCGATCTCTTGCGGCAATTCATCAATCCGCACGGACGATTGGTAAGCCGCCGCAGAACTGGTTTAACGGCAAAACAACAGCGCGCAGTTGAAGCGGCAGTTAAGCGGGCGCGGTTCATGGGACTTCTCCCATACGTACAAAAATAAGTCCTAGCTCTAGCGAGAGGGTATCGTATCTTTGAAGGTCTCTCGCAGCGCGACGGCGCGAGAGTGAGCGCTACGCCAGCAGGCGCAGACAGCGACCCGAGAAGATATGATACCCCGAGTCAAACTCTTTCCACGTACTCTCCCGTCTCCGTATTGATACGCACGACGTCGCCCTCTTTGATGAACATGGGTACGGTGAGCGTGGCGCCCGTCTCAAGCGTGACGACTTTGTCGCCGCCCTGCGCGGTGTTGCCGCGCGTGTTCGGCGGCGCATCCGTCACCTTCAAGTCCATCTTGACAGGCACGTGCACTTGGATGGGTTCATCATCGAACCAGAGCATGTCCACTTCCGTATTCGGGGTCAGGAATTTTCCTGCGTCGCCCACGGTCGCGTCGGGGAGCGAGAACCGCTTCGAGGGATTGTTCTCCTCGTGGAAGAACCATTCGCCGTTCCTACTGTAGATGAATTTCGCCGTCCTCGTCTCGACTTCGGCCTCTTCCGCTTTGTCGGAAACGTGGAATGTATGCTCCGCCATCGAGCCGGTCTTCAGGTTGCGCAGTTTCGTCTGGTTGACCGGTTTTCTCTGCTGTTTACGGAACACCCATGCAGAAAGAACCTCATACGGTTCCCCGTCGAGAATGATTATCCTTTTCGGCAGCACTTCGTTATATGACAACATTCCGGGCATTCTATTTGAAATTGCCCGATTGTCCACCCCGTCAGTAGAAAATGGCATGACGCTGCGGAAGATCTGTCCGATACGCACCATACACCACAATGGAAAGGCATTCTTTCGTGCGAGTAACAATCGCGGCAGCGTAAGACGCGATGCCATTTCTCACTGCGGGGTCTAGTCTTTCAGACTATTCTTATAATATTTTGATAAGAGCGAACCTCTCTTTGTTAAAAGTACCGAATCCGTGCTTCTCGAACAGCCCGGTTGCCCCGGTAATGGTCAACACTTCATACACCTTCTTTTCCTTCGCCGACTTCATGCAAGCTTCAATGAGCGCGGTCGCAATTCCCTTGCCCTGGAATTTTTCCGTGACCGCGAGACTTCTGATTTCCGCGAGTCGCTTCGAATATACTTCCAACGCGCAACATCCCACGATCTTCTCATCCGTGACTGCGACGAAAAATGCGCTCGCTCGCGGCAAATGATCTTGCATGAGCTTGTCCGGGTGCTCTCTTATGAGCCCAAGAATAGCAGGCCAATCTTTTACGGAAGCTTTTCTTATTCTCATGGAGGATACTATTCTCCTGCGTTCGAACCGGAACTCTTTGCTGTCATGCCACCGTCATTAAGACCCTTTCGTATCGCTTTGAATATATCGGCGAGAATTTTCTTATTTTCGCGCAGGAAGCTTCTTGCGGCGTCATAGCCGCGGCCGAGCTTTACCTCTCCGTCTTCCTTCGACGAAGCTCCGGCTGGCAAGTAAGTGTACGAGCCGCCGCTCGACTTCGCGATAATCCCGAGCTTTTCTCCAAGCGCGAGAGCTTCACCCTCTTTCGAAATGCCCTCGTTGTACATGAGGTCGAATTCCACCGCTCGGAAAGGAGCCGCTACTTTGTTCTTTACGATTTTCACGCGGTGGCGGCCACCCATTGTCTCGTCGCCTTTCTTTATCTGTGCGATGCGACGGATGTCTATGCGTACAGATGTATAAAATTTCAGGGCCTTTCCGCCCGGCGTTGTTTCTGGATTGCCGAACATAACGCCTATCTGCATTCTTATCTGGTTGATGAAAATTATGACGGTCTTTGTTTTTGAAACGATCGCGGTCAGCTTGCGCAGGGCCTGCGACATGAGACGCGCTTGTTTTCCGACATGCTGCGCGCCCATGTCGCCTTCTATCTCATCTTTCGGTGTAAGTGCGGCGACCGAGTCAATGACAATTACGTCTATTTTGCCGCTCCGCACGAGCGACTCGACGATCTCAAGTGCCTGCTCTCCCGTGTCGGGCTGGGAGATGAGGAGCGATGAGATGTCCACGCCGATTTTCTTTGCATATTCAGGATCGACCGCATGTTCTGCGTCAATAAAGGCACACACCCCGCCCTTCTTCTGTGCTTCGGCGATAACATGGAGCGAGAGCGTTGTTTTCCCGGATGATTCCGGACCGAATATCTCTATTATGCGGCCGCGCGGAAGTCCGCCGATGCCAAGTGCCCAATCTACTCCGACAGAGCCGGTGGAAACGGCATTTACATCCACTTTCGGCTGGTCGCCTAGCTTCATTATTGCCTCATCACCGAATTTCGTCTTGATATCGGAAATGGCGCGCTCGATATCTTTGTCCGGCTTGCCAGCTGCCTTATCTGCAACGTCAGAAGCACTGCGCGTGCCGACTGTTTTTGGCGGAGCCTTTTCTTTTTTTGTGAATGCCATAGGCTTTAAGTATATATAATCATTGGTTAGGCGCTACTGCGGGCGCGGAAGAAGAAGCCGAAGAGTTCGAGCTTGCGGCATCGGGCTGATAGATAATCTCAATGACCCGCTCCCGCTCCCGTCCGTACTTGTCTCGTGCCTGGAGCACGATGCGGTTGTATCCGATGGCGAGGAGATACGGCTCGTCGAAAGCCCCGCCTTCTGTTACAGGCACCGGTTTGCCATTCATATAAAGCCCCGCAATGCGATCTGCCGTGCCGCGAATGGTGACGAATGGGTCGTGCGCTACAGTGACATCTGATGGGATGTTTATGCTCGGTCCGTAAAGGAATCCTCGCGCTTCATAATATGCATATATGATAACGAGGAGGAAAAATACGGACAAGACTATGCGTGTAAGTCGGCTGTCTCCATAGGGAAGCATACGTTCGTCTAGTTTCGCTCGTCGGCATCCTCTCCGGCCAACTCGTCGGCTTCAGGCTCAGTGGCGAGTTCATCAGCGTTGCCGGCGCCGATAATTTCTCTCGGCTTCGCACCGGAGCCCGGCCCTATGACGCCGCGTTCCTCCAGAAGGTCTACAAGCCGTGCTGCGCGCGCATAACCGACACGGAGCTTTCTCTGAAGATACGAGGTGGATGCCTTGCCCGCTTCGAGAACCGCCTGCTTCGCTTCGGGATATAGGTCATCGTCGTCGCTGTCCTCTCCTATCATCGAGGAGAAGATCGCGTCGGTACCGTTCTTCGTCTCGGTAAAATCTATCTCGCTCGGGAGCTGCCCCTCGCTCGCAGTCGCGATATGTGCAACAACACGCTTCACTTCTGTTTCCGATATGAAAGGCGATTGTATGCGCCGCGGCTTTGACATTTCACCTGATAGGAAAAGCATATCTCCGGCACCGAGAAGTTTTTCTGCGCCTCCCATATCCAAGATAGTGCGCGAATCTATCTGCGAGGCCACCTGCAAGGCGACGCGTGCCGGTATGTTTGCCTTTATAAGTCCGGTGATAACTTTGACCGACGGGCGTTGAGTCGAGAGAATGAGGTGAATTCCCACCGCGCGGCTCATCTGCGCAAGACGGACGATGCCGCTCTCGAGCTCTCGCGGGTACGCTGACATCATATCTGCGAGTTCATCAATGATGACGACGATATAAGGCATCGCCTCAACGGGTTCGGTGTTCCTCTCTTCATTATTAGATTTGCCCGCCGACCTGTCCGCCAAAGCTTTAGCGGCGGCGGAAGCCGCGGCGGGTGCCACGACATTCGCGTGATAAGAGGAAATGTCCCGCACCGCTTCCGCTTCGAGGATGTTGTAGCGGCGCTCCATTTCCTTTGCCAGCCATTTTATTGCTAGTATCGCTTTTTTAGCATCTGTTATTACAGGCGTGAGAAGATGAGGGATAGAATTATACATCGTGAGCTCGACGCGTTTCGGATCTATCATTATGAAGCGCAAACGCTCGGGTCCGCACCGGAAGAGGAGACTGACAATAAAGTTGTGGATGGTTACCGACTTTCCTGCTCCGGTCGTGCCTGCTACCAGGATGTGTGGCATACGTGCAAGATCGGCGAAATGAGGAGTCCCGGTAATTGATCTGCCAAGCGCGACTAAAAGCGGCTTATCAGATTTAGCGAACAATGCATCGGACAAGAGCGGTGCAAGCCCGAGTGTCGTTCGCGATATGTTCGGGACCTCAACCCCAACCAATGATTTTCCCGGAATAGGTGCTTCAATGCGGAGAGGGGAGGTGGCAAGGGCAAGTTCCAGATTGCTCTGCAGAGCCACGATCTTTGAAAGACGGACGCCTTCTGCGGGCTTCATAGCGTAGCGTGTGACAGTCGGGCCTATCGATGCCTCGTCCATTTCCACCTGGATGCCGAAATTCTGCAGCGTGCGTTTTATGATGTTCATGTTGGCTTTCACGTCACCGACCTCTGGACGGCCTTTGTTTTTGCTCAATATAGAAATAGGCGGAGGGACATAAGTGCTTCCGGTCGCGACGATTATTGGGAAAGCTTCTACGGCGGGATCGTCCTTCTGCCATAATCGGGTAATGCCCGCGGCTTTTGGCGCCTGGCTCTTGTTCTCTTCCGGCGGTTCCACGGCATCTGCACTGGCGTCTGCCGCCGACGGCTCTGACTCTTCTTCTGGGAGTCCGACTACAGCAACGTCTTGCACGTCGTCGGCATTGTCGCTTGAGCGCATTGCGCTCAAGCGTTCTCTGAGCGCAATGACAAGGGCACCAATATGTATGTCGAATGCAACGACAAGTGACGCGACTACGAACGCGGTGAGAAATATCACAGTGGCGGTCGTGTCAACTGCCGCGACTATCGGTTTGGATACTGCGGCACCCAAAACACCCCCGTCTCCGGGAAATGCAAGATTTATCATGCCAAGTCCTGAAAGAAGGAATATGAACATGCTCCCAAGCTGTATGAGGCCGAAATGCCTTTCAAACGATTGGAATATCAAGATCGCGAGAAGAAATAGGGAAAGCGGGAGCAAGAAATAGCCGATCCCTAATAGCCATGAGAGCCATGAGAAGAGGGCGGAACCTACGACGCCACCGATCCCGAAACGCGCCAAGATGAGAAAACTTGCAATTGCGACAAGAAAAATAGCTGACACTCCGCGCCGTGCTTCCGTACTCACTCTCTGTGCGAGGGCGGGTTCATTTCTCTCGATTTTTTCTTTGTTTTTTCCACTCTGGCCCCTGCGTTTCATCCAGCCATAATAGCATGTGATGGGGAAATTTATCCCGAAGCGGCCGGATTTTTCGTTATTCCAACTCGTCTCGCCATTTTAAAGAAGGCACTGAATAATGTGAAAGACTTGCCGCCTTAAAGCTTTGTGACTCTTATTGTTTAGAGTGCAATTTAGGAGATTTGCCCTCCATGACGGATTTTCTTTTTTGCCTAATACCCCAATACATTGAAGACCTCTTAAGGTTGCGTCCTTTTATGTCCAATATATAATAACGGACAAGCCCTCATTTTGAATATAACGGACGCATTAAAGACATAGTACTTCGACGTTATGGACGACACAAAGGACACGAAGAAAAATGACCAAATTGGACGATTTTTAGATAATCACACTGTGCGCACGAATCCATTCGGACGCAATGTTTCTGGAGAGAAGGCCTATGCACGCGCGGAGCGACTTGTTTCTGCGTTGCATCTTCTTACAAATCATGTGCCTTTTGGAGAGCCAGCGCGAGAGTCAGCGAGGAAAATCGGACTGCGTCTTTTGTCTGACGTGCTTTTGCTTCGTGATGAGATGCGCATTCCAAATTCCACAAAAACTCAAGCGGCGCAAGTGTCTGTTCGAGAACTCATTTCGCACATTCGAATGTTAGCCATATCTGGCTTTGTTTCATTCCAAAACGCGGACATTGTCATAGAAGCGCTTGATGAATTGGGAAATTTCTTGAGCGTCTCACAGCGCTCCTCTCTTTCAGAGAACGTCGTTCTGAGGAGAGAGGATCTTTTGACGGGTGGCTATCAGACGAACAGAGCGCTTCCTGGCTCATTGCTTGCGCGCGCTCCACTTGTTTCTCATACGCGGACAAAGACTACCGTATCGGACATAAAGGACAGCGCTTCCGTAAAGGACATAATTAAGATAAAGGACAAGAAAGAGTCTGAGACAGGAGAGATTTATAGGACAGTGAAGTCTGGGGCACGGACTCAAGAGATACTAGGGATTTTAGAGTCGAGCGGAGAATTAGGAATTAGGGACATCGCGCTGAATCTCCCCGAATACAGTGAAAAAATGATACAGCGCGAGCTTTCTGGTCTTGTGGCGGATCAAATTGTGAAAAAGACAGGGGTCAAGCGCTGGAGCAGATACTCGCTTGCAAGATGAGTAAAACCGTGTCTAAATCCAGATGAAAGCCCCCCGCTCTCACTTCATGGGACAGAGTGTTTTATTGTTAAATTATAGAGATAGTTTGGGCTCCAGACACTGTCAAAGCCCGTTTTTGCGCGTTTTTATTTGAACACACATCCAAATTGACTTCAAACTAACCGTGGAGTACTCTCATATAGATAACTTGAGGATTCTAAAAGGGCCCCAGATGGGCGCTTTTTCTTCTCGTTGAGTTATCCCCAAAGCGGGGTAGGGCGAATTGAAGCACTGTGTTGCTCCTGGTATATAATTGCGTCGATGTCACTCAATGAAGAGGGGCATTCCGCAAGCGAGGCCACAGCGCGCCCCCTGCGTAGTTCGTTGATAATTTCAGAGGGGTAAATACAACTGACCTTGATGCGGGCAATAGCACTGTCCGAAAAAACAACGACCTCGATATAGAGGCGAGTGTGCGCGTTAATCATTAAAAATTCACGTGCGCAATTCAGATAATTCTGTACATCGTCCGGTAAAGATCGCATGACTGAACTTCAGGATAACTTCTTGGTGCTAACTCCGCTGAGTACTCGTACAATTAAAATAACGAGTACCAGGGGCTAGCAAAATTATCGCGCTTCACAAAGTGAATAATGTCTTCCAAATGGAGAACATTATTTTCAAGCGAAGATGCGATATCGATTATTAGTTTGTCTTCGGTTATTAGTTATTAGAAGGCACACACAACGCGTTCAAATTCTCGTCGAAGGAATTTGTATGCGGTTCTCCGCTTTTAAAAAGCGGGGGATACAAAGGTCAATATTAAAATCTATGAGTAAATCATTAGCAACAAAAAATGTTGCGGCGGTGCTCATTGGCATTGGTCTGGTCCTCGCGTTTTCATTCTCATTCGCCACGACGGCGAAGGCGGATGCACTCTCTGACCTCCAGGCTCAAGTTAATGCATTGCTCGCACAAATCGCTGCTCTGCAGGCGGGATCTACGACCACCACAGGCGGCGCATGCTTCACCTTCACGACGAACGCCACAGTCGGTTCGACGGGAGGCGAGGTCATGGAAATACAGAAATTCCTTAACAGTCATGGTGCGCAGATCGCGGCAAGCGGCGCTGGCTCTCCGGGCAACGAGACCTCGTACTTCGGTGCATTGACGAGGGCGGCGGTCGCGAAGTTTCAGACTGCCAACGGCATCTCGCCGACAGCTGGCTACTGGGGTGCTCTCACGCGCGCGAAGGCGAACAGCCTCTGCGCTGGGACAACGACCGGTACGACCGGCGGCACGGCTGGAGGCACAGTGACCCCGACGGGTCCTGGGCTCACGGTCATGGCGGCGGCACAGCCGGCGAACTCCTTGGCTCCTGGCGGCACATCTCGTGTTCCGTTCACTACCTTCACACTCACTAACAACACGGGTGCGGCGGTATCAGTAACTGGTATCACGGTGCAACGCGCGGGCCTCGGAAATGACGCGGTCTTCTCCGGCATCGTCTTGGTTGACGAACAAGGTCTCCAAGTCGGTATCGCGAAGACTCTGAACTCAAACCACCAGGCAACGGTCGGCGACACATTCACACTTAACGCCGGCCAGACGAAGACCATGACGGTCGCGGGCAACATGCAGAGCAACACGACTCTTACCTCGTATTCAGGTCAGATCGTTTCTCTCTCTGTTGTTGGCGTGAACACATCCGTCCCGGTCAACGGCTCGCTCCCGATTACGGGCGCGCAGCAGACGATCAACTCGACGCTCACGGTCGGTTCAGTCACGACGAACATTTCGTCGCTCGACCCGAACTCCGCGCAGACGAAGAACATCGGCGACACAGGTCTCAAGTTCTCCGGCCTCCGCTTTACTGCGGGCTCGGCTGAAGACTTGAAGCTCTACTCGATCCGGTGGCGCTTGAACGGCTCGGTTTCCGCAAGCGACCTCGCGAACATCGTGACGGTCGTGGACGGCACCAGCTATCCGACAACTGTCTCCTCTGACGGCCGCTACTACACTGCGGTCTTCGCGGGCGGACTCTTGATCGCGAAAGGCAATGCGAAAGACGTGTACGTGCAGGGCGACGTCGTCGGCACGAACGCATCCGGACGCATCGCAGAATTCGATGTTGACAAGACCTCCGACGCTTACTTCGTTGGCCAGCTCTATGGCTACGGCGTAGCACCGGCGGCCGGTTCAACAGCGTTGAGCACGGCTTCCACGCACGCTTCCGCCATTACGGCCAGCACTCCGTGGTTCCAGGGCTCGACGTTCTCGATCTCCGGCGCTTCGGTGACTACGATCGCAAAGGCGACGGAAGTTCCTGCGCAGAACGTTGCAGTAAATGTTCCGAATCAGCCACTCGGCGGTTATGTGACGAACTTCACTGGCGAGTCGGTTTCGGTTCAATCAGCAGCGTTTACCATCGCAACTTCATCTGGACAAACGGGCTACATCACCAACGTCTCGATCTACGACGAGAATGGCGCAGTAGTCGCGGGCCCTGTTGACGCTTCTGGCGTAGGCGGCACGCTCACCTTTAGTGACACAATTACCTACCCGGTTGGCAGGCACGTGTGGACGCTAAAAGGCAAGCTCCCGTCGACCTACACCAACGGCGGCACAGTCCAGCTCTCGACGATTCCGTCCGACTGGACAGGAGTCACCGGACAGACAACGGGTAATACCGTTACGATCTCGACCGGCACCTTCAGCATGAACACGATGACGGTGCGCGCGGCGGCACTTACGGCGGGACTCTCTACGACACCATCTGCTCAAACCATTGTTGCAGGCGGCCAGGGGGTTCTCTTCGGAAACGTTCAGCTCGACGCATCGCAATCGGGTGAAGATGTGCGCGTAAACTCGGTCCCGCTCCACGTCGATCAGGCATTCGTAGCGCCTGGAGGCACGGTTACGAATCTGACCACGTGTCAGCTTTCGGACGCGGCGGGCAACATCCTCAACTACGGTTCTAACGTCGTCAACTCGTTCACAAGTTTGAACGACGCGACAACGACAACCGTGACAACGTACACAAAGACCTTCTCGCTCAACAATTCGTTGACGATCCCGAAGGGTACGATAGTAACTCTCACTCTTAAGTGTGATGTGGGGAGCTCAGCTACTGCTCTCGACTCGTATCGGTTCAAGATGTTCAGCGGTGACACATTGACGTTCACCGGCGTGACATCCGGTAATTCGACGAGTGCGACGATTACCTCATCGCAGGCCGGTCGGCAAACGATTGCGGCCGCAGGCACTGTCGCAGTTTCTACAGACTCGTCCTCTCCGTCCTATGCAATAGGCGCGGGTGGCGCGACTGGCGTTACTGTCGGTGTAGCCAAGCTGCGTGCGTCCAACGAGGCAGTCAACCTGTCGAAAGTCGGCTTGACCCTCACGGGCGGTACGTACTCTGGCGCATCCGGTGCTCAAGACCTCGTAACCACGTACATCTACAATGGTTCGACGCTGGTCGGTACTGCAACCTTCACGGGTAATGCAACGACCGCCACGTCTACGCTGTTGTCTACTGTGTCTCTGCCGAAAGATGTTGACGTCAAACTCACATTCAAGGCTGACCTTGCAGACATCGGCACGTCACAGCCTGGTACATCTGGCGACCTCGTTAAGGTGGATCTGTTGGACTTCGAGGGTTCAGGCGCTTCGTCTGGCTCTACGGTCCGCGGCGGCACTGTAGGCGGCATGACAGCCGTCTCTGGTGTGCGCATCTACAACACATTCCCGACGTTCGCTCAGATCGCACTCACAAGCGGCGCTCTCTCTGGCAAGCTTATACGCTTCTCAGTGACAGCCGATTCTCACGGTGACGTGGGTATCGCGAGGATGACCTTCCAGCTTGCGACGTCGACGACCGGAATTACCATGACAAGTCTTGGTCTCTACGGTTACACCGACTCTAACTTCTCGACCGCCATCTCTGGCCAGGGTACGAGTGGTCAGATAGGGGCTTCCGTAACGGCCACGTCTACAGACTCGGTCATTCCGATCTCGATCACGGCTAGCAACAGTCCGGTGGAAGTACCGGCAGGACAGACCTACTACTTCGAGCTTCGCGGCTCGGTGGGTGGTGTGACCTCCGGCAACTCGATCACCACAACGCTCTTGGGTGATACGGCTACGGCCGCATTGGCAGCTACGACGTCGATCATAGGAAACGTCATCTGGTCTCCGAACGACACAACCCAATCGGTTGGTTCTACGGTTGACTGGACGAGTTCTTACGGAGTCGTTGGACTTCCTTCAGGCGGTCTCACGCAGACTGTTAGTCAATAGTTCTGCTGACACTGTCTCGCTCATGGCGACAACGTGGGCAAGCAAACCCCCTCCGAAAGGAGGGGGTTTTGCTTTAGGACAGCGTTTTAAATCTTTTAAAGAGAGCTGGCACGTGTATTCGAGGGGGTTCGAAGCGCAAACGCGACCGAGCGTCTAGCGAGGAAGTACTGAGGCCAGTAGGCCGAATGTGGTTATCCACAGGAGGCAAGAACTTTCAGGTATGCGAGGGGGTAGGATTGGAGGTGTAGATACTTATCAATTCCCCCGCCTGCGCCGAGGCTTCGGCGGGCAGGTAATGGTCAAGCACTTTTATAAAGGACATCATTTATGGTTACATTATCTCGTCAAGCAATAACAATGTTTTTCTTGGCTTTTCTGTTTACAGCCCTACTTATCATCCCACGAACTTCGTTCGCGGCGACAGGCAATTTCTTCCAGTGGATCTTTGATCGAACAGAGGGAATGAACAACACCGAACGGATGAATAATGCAAATGTTGAGGCAATGTTAAAAGGACAACCCTTGCCATATCCTTCCGTTGCGCCGACGCCAGTTGTACCACAGATGACAAATTCCGCTGGTTTCGTTGTTAACCAGATTCCCGGCCAGTTGACACCAGCGCCAGTCCCCGTCGCACCTGCACCATCATACGGCTACGACGGTGCCAACACGGCAAATTACGTGCCGTCCACTCTTCGCAGCAATCCTCTCGACAGCAAAGATGCTCAAGCATGGGCTCCAGTGTCGGCAAGTCAACTAGGTGGAACGCTAGATTCGGGCGATTCGCGGCCCGATACACTTCAGCCTTATGTGCCACAAGGAATGATAACTTCCGCACCAACGCTCCAGCCCACTAACAAATGGGATGCGGATAACAACGCGACGGTAAATGCTTGGCAGGATTATGCAAGTCAAATAAACGACCTTCCTTATGGAGGGGTGCAGGGCTTCGGCGACGATGCTCCTATTGCGGCCCCCGCTCCTGCGGGTTGGCAGAATACGTGGGAGAAAGATATTCCATGGGCACCGCCAGCACCTGTTGTAGATTTGAGTCGCGATGCCTCTCCGCAAGATAGCGCGAGGATATTCGGTTCGGGACTTCAACCGGTCGGAGGAGCAAGCAATCTGGTCACCGGCGGTCAGCAACCGGGCGATGAGTTTTGGAACCCTCCTCAGACATCTAGCGGCGGGGGATTGTGGGATAGGATCACGAGCTGGTTTGGCGGCGGGTCATCACAGCAGTCAGCGCCTCCTGCCTCGTCTGACTACACGGAAATGCCTGCGGTGCCTGATTACAATTACGATTACAATTACGATTACAACTACGACTACAGCGGCGCGGATTCTTGGATGACGGGAGAGAGGTATGATGAGGCCTCGAACGACGCATACAGGACCGACAACTTTTCGATCGACGCGGGGTTCGATTGGGGCAACATAGATTTTTGGGCGGGTTCTGATTAATACTTGACACATGACTATACCTCCAACCTGACCAAGCGCAGGGGCGGGGCATATCGCCAACACTTCTCTCCAGATGTACAATAGCTTCATGCCGCAATCAAAGATTTTTGGGATATTTATCGTACTTCTAATTCTCATAGGCGCCGCTGTCCTTTTGAGCAAGAAACCTTTGTCAAATGGGGAATTACCGGTGCCGCAAACCCAGGAAAGCACCGAGTCTTCTACCATCCCGCCGGCGGGCATCTCCATCACGCCGTCTGACTCATCGGCCTCCTCTTCGTACACCATTTCTCCAATACCAGTTACATCTACCGCTCCCGCCCCATCGGCCTCGTCAAGCCCTCCATCGCTTACTAAAGATGTGGCGTTTTCGGGCGATATTTCCGCGCCCGTGAAGAACATTTTGAGCGAACGCATTGCGAAGTACAGAACGTTGCTATCTAAAAACTATAGCGACCTCAGTACGTGGATGAACTTGGCCATCCAATACAAAACTGCAGGGGACTATGACAGCGCGCGGGAAGTCTGGGAATATATAAGTCGCACTCATCCGCGTGACATCACGTCGCTTCATAATTTGGGCGACCTTTATCAAAACTTTCTGAAAGATTATGCGAAGGCCGAGAGTTATTACAAACTCGCTATTTCTATAAATCCGACGCAGTCCATAAATTACTTGGCGCTCCACGAGATTTACCGCTATTCATACAGACAAGATACAAGCGCTGCGGTTGATATACTGAAATCCGGCTTCACTAAGGTCGCGGGGAACCAGGCAATCGATCTCTACACGGCCCTTGGTTCGTACTATGAAAGCAAGAATGATAAGGCGAATGCAATAGTGTATTACACAAAGGCGCGCGATGCTGTGCAAAAGCTCGGGAACACCGCGCTTGTGGCGCAACTGGACTCTGCCATCGCCGTACTTAAGCAATAATCCTGACGCGCGCATGAACCCCGTTAGAGGCCGCGGTCGCACAATATAAAATAAAACTTCTCACTTTTCTTTTCTACACAACTAAACCTATGTTTTTACAGCCAGATACACGACCGCGACCTGCCTCTAACGGGGTGAATCCCACAGGTTCATTTCTCCGTTTTGTCATAGGATTTCTCACGCTCATCAGTGTGAGCTTCGTCGTCACTTTCACGGTGAATAAATATGCGACGGCTCAAGAAAGTTCAAGACAAGCGGCGGCGGCTATACAGGCGATGCTAGATGCCAATTCTTCTCATTGAAAGTCTTCGTGAGCCGTCATTTGACCGCGAGAGATAAATCTGTAGAATGCACCGCGTAAGGCCAGAGACAGCGGGCGGTCGGCGAAAGCCGACGATAAGACCTGCCTAGGTCGAAAACTCTTTCCGCTTTCGGGCGGAAAGATTCTCGAGGCCTTTTGAGATTAAAAGGTTTTTCTTTGTACCAAGTCATGGCAAAAACTAAGGAACAGAAAGCAGTGATAATAGATAAGTTGGAGAGCGCATTGAAAGACGCCGCCTCGTCAGTTTTCGTTCACTTCACAAAAGTCACCGTGGCGGAGGAGTCGGCAATGCGCCGTGCACTGCGCAAAGACGGCGTGTCTTATGTGGTCGCAAAAAAGACGCTCATCCGGCGCGCGCTCGACAAGCTTGGGCACAAGCACGACGATGTCGCGCTTGGGGGAGAAGTCGCCATAGCATACGGCGGCGAGGATTCCACTGTTGCGGCCCGGCTCATGCATGAGTTCGGAAAGAAGCTTACCGATAAGCTGACCATTCTCGGCGGCTTGTTCGAGGGGAAACTCATGGCGCAGGCACAGATGCAGGAGATCGCAACGATTCCCAGCATGAACGGATTACGCGGTATGTTCGTGAACGTTATTAATAGCCCGATCGCTGGTTTGGCAATTGCCCTGAAAGCAATTGCGGACAAACGTAGCGAATAGGCATCCGCTAGTGGCTAAACCCTAGTGGCTAACAACTAATTCTTATGGCAGATGAAACAAATACAACAGCTCCGGAAATGTCCGAGTCGGTAGAAGTACCGGCAAAGTTCAAGAAAATCATTGAGGAGATAGAACAGATGAAAGTCTTGGAATTGAACGAGCTCGTCAAAGTGCTTGAGAAGAAATTCGGCGTCTCGGCGCAGGCAGTCGCGGTAGCGGGCCCGGTAGCGGGTGCCGCGGCAGAAGAAAAGAGCGAGTTCAATGTCGAGCTTACGGCCGTCGGCGACCAGAAGATAGCCGTCATCAAGGTTGTGAAAGAGGTATTGGCGCTCGGCCTCAAAGAGGCGAAGGACCTGGTTGAAAGTGCCCCGGCCATGCTCAAGGAGGGTGTGAAGAAGGAGCAGGCGGAGGAATGGAAGAAGAAAATCGAGACGGCCGGTGGAAAGGTTACGTTAAAATAACCTGCCTTACCGCTTACATCGAGATGCAATGAGTGTCGGAACGTTCTGAGGTGCCGCATGCAGTAGCATGCGGCTTGGTGGCAAGGTGACTCTTAAATAAGAACACCTAAGTTAACATGAGGTTAAAGAAAACAGCGGCATTCGGGCCGTTGTTTTCTTTGGCGCTGTCCGGTTGCGACGCGCTCGCATCGTGGTACAGTGCGACTCATGAAGGAGGACTTCCTGGGTGAATTTATCGGCAATACATCTCGCGCGCGAATAGTACGGATTTTCATGTTCAATCAATCGGATGTTTATACTGCCGTGCAAATAGCCAAGCGCTCCGGGGTCAAAGGCAAGTCGGTCATGCAGGAGATAAAATCCTTGGAAAAGCTCGGCATCATAAAGAAGGGAAAGAGCACAAGCGATAAGTCGGCGAAAACAGCGCGCAAGAGCAGGCAGAATAGGAAAACTGCAGGCGCGAAATCCGAGTCCACATGGCTTCTGGATCCGGGATTTAAGCATTTGCGAGCGCTATCGTCTTTCGTTCATGAAGTTTCTCCCATCCGGTACGGAAATATTCTGGGGGCTCTTAAAAGCTCAGGTCGGCTTGCCGTCGTCGTTCTCTCGGGCTGTTTTATGGGCGATCTTACGCGCCCGGTAGATCTAATTGTAGCGGCGGATAATCTGAATGAGAGCCGTCTCGAACACGCCATAAAGGAATTTGAACCTGTTTTCGGACGCGAAATACGTTACTCGGCATTCTCAACGCCCGAATTTCGCTATCGACTCACAATACAAGACCACCTGATTCGCGATACTTTGGACTATCCACACATGGTGCTTCTAGACCGTACGCGCCTCCTTTAAGCAGAAAACGGCCTAATATCTGCATTTAATGCCTTATTTTCCTATCCACACCGGGGGTAGGTCTGTGTATCCAAAGGCGTCCAGGATGCTACCATTAAAAGCGCAAGGCTCTACGCTCGGTGCTACCGAACGTAGCCCGGGCCTTAGTAGGGTCGAACTCTTTAAAAACTTATCAATTTAATTAAATTAATCGGATATTATGATAGTTTCACAATCAGCTGGCGTGATACAGAGCTCGTTCACTGGTCTTTGGCTCACAGTAGCGCAAAGTCTCCCGGCAATTCTCATGGCCGTTGTTATCTTTGTAATTGGCTGGATAATCGGCGTGGTCTTGTATCGCGTCGTTGTGCAGGTGGTTAAGGCATTACGCATTGGGGATGCCCTTAGGGCCGCAGGTCTTGAAACAGCCGCCAGAGAAGCGGGCTTCAATCTTGATGTCGGTCGTTTTTTGGGCACGCTTGTCAAGTGGTTTGTAATCGTTGTATTCCTCGTGGCGGCGCTGGATGTTCTAGGTCTCACAAGAGTCACCATCTTCCTTCAACAGGTGGTGCTCCTTTACCTCCCGCAGGTCATTGTCGCGGTTCTCATCCTGATACTCGCTGCATTTGTCGCGGAGGTGGTCAAGAGCCTGGTTGCGGGTTCCGCTCGCGCTGCCGGCGCGCATGCGGCGAATCTCGCTGGTGCTGTTGCTAAATGGGCGATTTGGCTGTTCGCTATTCTCGCCGCGATCAATCAGTTGGGTGTCGCGACGGAATTCGTTCAGACGCTCTTCACCGGTTTGGTGGTGGCGCTTGCTCTTGCTTTCGGCCTTGCTTTCGGCCTTGGCGGCAAAGATGCGGCAGCACGCACTATTGAACGCGTACGGTCAGAGATATCGAGTCATCACGGGTAATTTTCCCGATGTCGAGTAGTTTGTTAGGTACGCGCGCCCTCCAAACGGAGGGCGCGCGTCGTTTACGTATTTGCTATAGAATGCATCAATGCAATCCCGTTAGAGGCCGCGGTCGCACAAAGTAATATCAAATTCCTTTCTTCTCTTTCTTACACCACTAATTTTATGTCCTCACAGCCAAATACACGACCGCGACCTGCCTCTAACGGGATGCAAGCAGTGATTCTCGCGGCCGGTCGCGGAACCCGCATGGGGGAACTTACGGAGAAAAAACCGAAGCCTCTTCTTGAGGTAAGCGGCAAAACGCTTCTGGAGCACAAGTTCGACGCATTTCCTGATGATGTCAGTGAGATAATTATTGTCGTTGGATACCTCGGCGACATGATACGGAAACGTTTCGGCGGCGAGTACAAAGGAAGGAAAATAACTTATGTTGAACAAGGGCCGCTTCACGGCACCGCAGGCGCTCTCTGGTCTGCGAAGAGTGCTTTGAAAGACCGCTTTGTCGTGATGATGGGGGACGATTTATATTCGAGTGCGGATATACTACATGCGATAGATTTTCCTGGCTGGGCATTGCTTATCGATGAGCTGGAGCACATAAGATGGGGAGGGTGCATAATGGTCGGAGAAGATGGCCGCATTACGGATATAGAGGAGGGAAATCATTCCGGAAAGAGCGGATTTATCAGTGCGAATCTATTCGTATTGGATACGCGGATTTTTGAGCATGAAATGGTTCCGAAGGCGCCTGATTCGACTGAGTTTGGCCTGCCTCAGACAGCACTTCTTGCTTCTAGAAAATCGGGCATACCATTTGATGCCGTAAAAGCCACGTTTTGGATCCAGATCACTGACCCCGAGGACCTCAAAAAAGCCCGAGAAACACTTGAAAAAATAAGAAGCAAACTGTAAACACTTTATCCACGTCTTGCTGAAAGACATTGATTTGACAGGGCAGACGCGCTCGCATATACTCTCCCGCACGTATGGTAATTAATTTTGTTGCAAGAATCCGGCTGAGGTAGCTAGCGGGAACGCTGCGCGACCGAAGCCGCTTTCAAGCGGCTTTTTACATGACCAGACGTTGCTCGTTGAAAACTGAAGAGCGACACATTGCGCGGACCGAAAGGTTCGTGCAAAACAAGAATTAAACAAAAGTGTCAGCGCGGTTGTAGGCCGCGTTGACGCAGGAACTCATACCGTATCGTCTACGGTATGGGCAACAAAATAAAGTACGCGGTTCTCAGAATTCCTCTCGGGAGTTCTGAGTAAGGGCGTGCGGTGGATGCCTTGACTGAAGAAGGCGATGAAGGACGCGGCTTAGCTGCGATACGCTTCGGGGAGGTGCTATGCAACCAGCGATCCGGAGATTTCCGAATGGGGAAACCCCATCGAGTTAACCCTCGGTGATTCTCTACTTAAACGATAGAGAAAGCAGACCTCGGGAAGTGAAACATCTCAGTACCGAGAGGAAAAGAGAACAATAGTTATTCCCTTAGTAGCGGCGAGCGAAACGGGAGGAGCCCAAACTCAGCCACAATGTAGTTCTGCGAAGCAATTCGTAGGGCGACATTGGGGATGGGGGTTATAAGACTACGGCGTGTACGCGAAAGCGTACGTAGAGTTAAAAAATGCTTAGTTAGAGGAATGCGCTGGAAAGCGCGGCCCTAGAGGGTAATGGCCCCGTACTCGAAAACGAAGCATCTCTATGGCTGTAGTTCTTGAGTAGCTCGAGACATGAATAGCTCGGGTGAATTTGCCAGGACTAACTGGTAAGGCTACATACTTCTTCAGATCGATAGTGAACAAGTACCGTGAGGGAAAGGTGAAAAGAACCCCGGTGAGGGGAGTGAAATAGACCTGAAACCGCATGCCTACAAGGAGTCAGAGCGGGCAGCAATGTCCGTCATGGCGTGCCTATTGAAGAATGAGCCAACGAGTTGATGCATACGGCTTGGCTAAGGCCTTATCGGCTGGAGCCGCAGCGAAAGCGAGTGTTAATAGCGCGTAAGCCCAGCACTAACTTTGGCCTTGCTATGATTGGGGCATGTACTACATGTATGTGCTTGAAGATGATAGCGGGGAATTATATTTCGGTTCAACGAATGATTTAAAGCGACGGCTTTCCGAGCATCGCCGCGGTCATTCTCGAACGACAAAAGGCAGGAGAATGTCATTGGTCTACTATGAAGCGTATCGTGCGGAAGCCGATGCGCGGCGAAGAGAAGACCAGATGAAACTGCACGGTCAAGCGAAACGACAACTGAAAGATCGTATTCGTGAAAGCCGTCGAGGCCAAAGTTAGTGCTGGGTCGTCGTATGTATCAGACCCGAAGCAACGTGAGCTACCCATGAGCAGGCTGAACGTTCTCGAAAGAGAACGGGAGGGCCGAACCCATAGATTGTACAACATCTCGGGATGACTTGTGGGTTGGAGTGAAAAGCTTATCGAACGTTGTAATAGCTGGTTCTCTCCGAAAGAGCTTTCGGGCTTGCGTCGCATGTTCCCTTTGGGGGTAGAGCACTGGAAGGTTTCGACAGGTCGAAAGACCGCGAAACCTATCAAACTCCGAATACCAGAGGTTAGAGTGCGGCAGTTAGACTACGGGGGCGAAGCTCCGTTGGTCAAAAGGGAAACAGCCCAGATCGCAAGCTAAGGTCCCTAAATTTACGCTAAGTGCAATGAAGGAGGTGAGATTTCTTAGACAGTGAGGATGTTGGCTTAGAAGCAGCCACCATTCAAAGAAAGCGTAACAGCTCACTCACTTAGAGGTCTCGCGCCAAAAATGATCGGGGCTAAGCGTAGTACCGAAGCTGCGGATTTAATATGTCTTCGGACATAATAAGTGGTAGGAGAGCGTTCCAATCTGCGATGAAGGTAAAGGGGAGACCCATACTGGAGCGTTTGGAAGTGAAAATGTTGGCACGAGTAACCGCAATGCGAGTGAGATTCTCGCACGCCGAAAGATCAAGGTTTCCTTCGCAATGGAGATCAGCGAAGGGTTAGTCGGGCCTAAGCCGATGGCGAACGCCGGAGGCGATGGACACACGGTTAATATTCCGTGACCTGGGCCTGTTGCGATGGGGTGACGGAGTGCTGTACCTCGAGCCCATTATTGGATTTGGGTTCGGGTCGTGAGGGTGCGTCCCAGGAAAATCCGGGATGTATCGCCCGAGCGAAACGAGAATCTCTAGGCCTCGGCCGAAGGAGATTCGAGGGAGCGCGCTTTCGAGAAAAGCCTCTAAGCTTAAACAGGTCTAGACCGTACCAAAACCGACACAGGTGATCAGCTCGAGTAGAGTAAGGCGAACGAGTGAGAGGTCCTCAAGGAACTCGGCAAAAAATCGACCGTAACTTCGGGATAAGGTCTGTCCCTCGCAAGAGGGGCCGCAGCTAAAGATTCCCTGACAACTGTTTACCAAAAACACAGCTCCCTGCGAACTCGTAAGAGGATGTATAGGGGGTGATGCCTGACCAATGCCGGAAGGTCAAACGCGAGCGGTGTACGCATTTATGTGTATGCTGGATTGTGTAAGCCCCGGTGAATGTCGGCGATAACTATAATCGTCCTAAGGTAGCGAAATTCCTTGTCTGGTAACTGGATTGCCAGGTTTAGGAGAAATCCTAAACAAAACACTAGCTCATAACGGTGAAGTCTTAATCGGAGTGCTGTAAGGAAAACGGCGTGTTGATGAAAGGATAATACCGTGGGAAGTCGTTTCGAAAGAGATTGACCCCGTAACGACTTATGCACCGCCAATCAGGCGCGCATAGATGGTCTTGTTATACTTAACGTATGCAAGGTCATAACACGCTAGCTCTTCCAAAGAAAGAACTCTCTCAATACATATCGGGATATGTAGACGGTGAAGGATGTTTTTCCGTTTCGGTGACGAAACGGCCCAAACTCCTCATTGGATGGGAAATCAAACCAAGCTTTGCTGTCGGTCAAAATTTTGATCGGCGAGAAGTATTGGACATTATGCATTCGTATTTTTCTTGCGGACACATTCGCAGGGATTGGGGTGATAAAACACTCAAATACGAAGTGCGTAAAGCAGAAGATCTTGAAACACAGATTATTCCGCATTTTCTCAAGTTTCCGCTGTTATCAGCAAAGCACAATGACTTTCTGATATTTGCGGACATCTGCAAACGAATGAGATTGGGTGAGCATCATACAAAAGCTGGTTTGAGAAAAATTCTTAAACTCGCGTATGACATGAATGGCTCTGGGAAGCGCAAGCTTCCACTCGAAGCGATTCTAAAAACTCTTTGAAGATGAAGGTATAGTCTAATGCCCGTAGTAATACGGGGAGAGTGTCATATCGCGCGGATATGGCGATCAAGCTCAATGAAGTTCAGACGCGCACGAATGGTATAATGATTGGGGAACTGTCTCGAGGACTTGCTCGGTGAAAATACAAGGGCGGTGAAGATGCCGCCTTCCTGCAGCTAGACGAAAAGACCCCAGAAGCTTTACTGCAACTTGGTATTGGGGATATGGGTGCAATGCGTAGAATAGGTGGGAGACTTTGAAGCGCTGTTCTCGGATGGCGTGGAGTCGCCAGTGCAATACCACTCTTTGTTTCTGTATCTTCTAACCTCTGCGGAGAAACCGTAGAGAGACAGTACCTGGTGGGCAGTTTCGGTGGGGCGCTGTCCTCCTAAAAAGTAACGGAGGAGTCTATTATGGTTCCCTAGGCGCGAATGGAAACCGTGCCGATAGTGTAATGGCAAAAGGGAGCTTGACTGCGAGGCGTACATGCCAAGCAGGCGCGAAAGCGGAGCATAGTGAACCGATGGCTCGCATTAGATGCGACCAAAGATTAACGGATAAAAGTTACTCTGGGGATAACAGGCTAGTACTGCCTAAGAGTCCAAATCGACGGCAGTGTTCGGCACCTCGATGTCGGCTCATCTTATCCTGGAGGCGGAGAAGCTTCCAAGGGTTTGGCTGTTCGCCAATTAAAAAGATACGTGAGCTGGGTTCAAACCGTCGTGAGACAGGTTGGTCTTAATCTGCTGCAGGCGTTGATTCTTGAGGAGATTTGTTTCTAGTAAAGTATTGCTACTTCAGGGAGAGATCCCTGATGACAATGCGGCTTATAACGGTGGAGTCTAACTCACTCCCGTTCCGAGAGATTTATGCACGCTGGTCCGTGGCATAGAACTCGCTTGAGGACCGGAAAAGTGATACGATAATACCGTGGGAAGTCGATCCAAAACGGATACAGCATACATCGCGGGCTTTCTTGATGGCGATGGCAGTGTGATGTTGCAGGTGAAGTTGCGTGCCGACACAAAACGCGGCGTGCGATTCATGGCAACTATCTGCCTCTATCAAGATACCCGTCATGAAAAACCACTCTTGTGGATGCGTGAAAAATTAGGTGTCGGTTATGTTTCTCGTAGGAATGACGGGATGACCGAGCTTCGAATCAATGGATTCTCGCAGGTTCGGGAGATTCTCTCGGGACTGCAGCCATTCATTCGGTTCAAAGTAAAGCAGGTACGCGCGCTCATACGAGCGTGCGAGATGCTTGAACAAAAACCTATAAAAGCGCTATCCAAACAAGAGCTTCGGCAACTCGCAGGATTCGTCTTCCTAATACGGAACGAAAACTACGCAAGCCGGAGTACGGTTACAAAAGGAGAGTTGTATCGAAGATTGGGTTTGACCCTGTAACGACTGAGCACTTGATTGCTCGACTCATATGCAGAGGAATCAGTTCTTGAAACTGACTGCTCATATGGGTAAGATGCCGCCACCCTCATTCCGCTTATGCGGAGACGGGTGAAGATATAGTCTGCGCTCCGAGAAATCGGGGAAATGTCCTAAACCAGCTATGCTGGTCGGATAAAAAAGCGACGAGAGGACCGAAATGAACTGACCTCTGGTCTGGGGGCTGTCACGCCAGTGGCACCGCCCCGTAGCTATGTCGGGAAAGGATAACCGCTGAAAGCATCTAAGCGGGAAGCCAACTCCAAGATAAGGAATCGTTTGAGGCCCGTGGGAGATGACCACGTTGATAGGCGCTAGGTGGAAGTGCAGCAATGCATTGAGCCGAGGCGTACTAATTCGCCGACAGAACTCTCGAAAGGAATTGTGGGAGTCGCGTATTGTTTGACTCTTTTGTCTGGCCTTTAGGGGCTAGGCAGTGTCGCCTTCAGTTTTCAGCGAGCATGTTGCTCGTTGTTATTCGAATATTGTTGAAAATTGCGTTCTGGTGATTTATCGCTGGTGTCACACCCGTTCTCATTCCGAACACGGCAGTTAAGCCCAGTTGAGGCGATGGTAGTCGCAAGGCAAGAGTAGCTAGTCGCCAGAACATAATCTTTAACATTTTTGCTACGAGGACACGGCAGTTAAGCTGATCCTGTGCCTATGGTAGTTGAAAGTGCCCGGTTTTGTTACTAAGTACTCTTGGTTAGAAAACCGTAATCCATTGGGGGAGCAAGAGAGAGTAGGCAGGCGCCAACACAGAGTCCTCAAAAACAAACAAACCGGCCTGAGGACCGGTTTGTTTGTTGCTGTATAATATAAAAATATGTCCTGGGCATCCCGCAGACGCGTAAACTATATCGCAGGTATCATCCTATTTTTAATTGTTGTTGTCAGCGTGCCTGTTGTCAGATATTTCTACCGCTCGCCGAGCTGCAGCGATGGAATCCAGAATCAAAGCGAGACGGCGCCAGACAAGGGCGGCCCATGCACTGTACTCGACGAGCGCACCTTGGCACCTTCGTCGGTTTTGTGGTCTCGCAGTTTCAAAGTTCGCAACGGGTCCTACAGCGCCACTGCCTACATCGAGAATCCGAATGATAATGCCGGAGTCCGGGCGGCTAATTACCATTTTGGTTTGTATGATAATAGCAATGTTCTTATTGCAGAACGAAATGGTACGACGCCTGTCATGCCCGGCACCATAACCCCGGTCTTTGAAGGTAATATAAACACTGGCAACCGTGAAGTCGCGCACACGTATTTTGAATTTACCAAGCCGCTCGTGTGGGAACGCTCGAAAAACCCTGCAGTAGCGGTTGCCATTAGCAACAGAACGGTCAAAAATGCCGATACGATGCCCCGAGTTGAGGCGACGGCAGAGAATACCTCGGTTGCTCCCATTTCAGACTTGTCATTCATCGCCGTTGTGCTTGGTCCTTCCGGCAATGCCCGTGCTGCATCACAGACCGCTGTTTCGCGTCTCAACTCTGGCGAGAAACAGCAGATAGTATTTACCTGGCCCGAAGCGTTCGGCTCTCAGGTAGGTCGCATAGACATTCTGCCCATCATGACGCCGGTTCTCACTCCAATCCTATAAGCCAAAATGACTCCGCGTCGCTTGTGGCTCCAGATATCTTCTCTCGCCGAGCCACGTCTATGGCGTGGCGCGAAAACGACTTCCAGTGCGGTGTTTTCGCACATTGATTGGTATCTTTTTGCGGCAGCGCTCTCAGTCTCTCTCCTGGGTTTGGTTACGATGCGTTCATTTTCCGGGGAGAATTCTTTTTTTGATAAGCAAGTGGTTTGGATAGGCATTGCCGTCGCAGTGTTTTTCATTTCGAGTCTTTCTGAATATCGTTTTCTGCGCCGGACGCCGGTTGTTGTTGCGCTCTATACGGGCATAATTTTTCTGCTTACGCTCGTGTTCATCTTTGGCACTGTCGCGAAAGGGGCACAGAGCCGGTTCAATCTCGGCCTCTTCGCGGTCCAGCCGGCTGATCCCGCTAAGCTCATTCTCGTCATACTACTAGCGAAGTATTTCGCCC